>JAESGD010000026.1_pt1 | contig 289511 bp, 249 predicted proteins | sample 9269581 | NCBI WGS metagenome assembly JAESGD01 (sample SAMN14515903, study PRJNA621661) | algae metagenome | isolation source: Cyanomargarita calcarea GSE-NOS-MK-12-04C and co-occurring heterotrophs from... | place: USA: Grand Staircase Escalante National Monument, Utah | collected 2007-12-30
GCGCGATATGCCTATGGCACGCTTGCGCGATATGCCTATGGCACGCTTGCGCGATATGCCTATGGCACGCTTGCGCGATATGCCTATGGCACGCTTGCGCGATATGCCTATGGCACGCTTGCGCGATCGCACAGGAGAAAATGAACAACGAACGTTTTTCGATTACACGGGTAATTTTGTGTATGCCAGCAATAGAAATCGTGGCAACCACGCATCTTTATCTTGCTAGCATTAAATGACCCAGACTTGCAGGAAATTATCGAGCGAAAAAAGACGCAAGTTTTTTTAATCAAGGAAGGCGAAAAGTTAGAAACAGTTACGTCTGTTGAGAAAATTAAATTACTACAATATTTGCGTCACCCTGGCTTTTGGGAGGAGATGACACCGCACGACCGCAACTTGGTTTACCGAGAATTAATTGAGGTCGTTTGGTGTGATAAAGGCTTAATTGAAGTAGTGCCAATGATTTGACCGTTTTTTTCAAGGCGTTCTAATTCTGCCTCAATTGTCAAGCCGTTCTTTTCTAAATATTTGTCAAACCGTTTTATTGCTTCCCTTAAAATATATCCTGCTAACTTCATATTTTTGTCTTTCTTCATGTTTTTTTCTGTAGCGGTCAGTAGCTTAACTTTTCCTGTGGCGACCCTTTATTTTTAACACAAAAAAAAATTGTTGATTGTTAATAGGGAACATCCGTAAAAACCTTTAGACCTGTTACGCAGCAATCCATCCGCCGTTACAAACATCAGAGTTTTTATTCCTGCAAATCTCCATTATTTTTTACGGAGTTTTCTTAATATTAATTTGGTTGATATCGATGATACACTTACGACTAAGTACTTGCATTATTTAAAAGTCCATTTATCAGAAACTTCGTAGCTAATCTCACAATCAATTACTTTTGTCTATCGTTAATTACAAAAATAACTCCAAAAATATCTCTGCGGTAGAACATACATATGCACAGCAGTTTTTTCGATATATGCGCTCGATGAAAATAGATTTATCCTGATTTATTTCACGGATTAATATCATCAAAAGATATCTAAAACTCTCTTCTTGTATAATAATATTGGAAAATGCAATCGAGCCTACATGTGGAGTTTTAACCATGCCTTGTGATGAAATTAACCAGCCTAAACCACTGAAAGAAGCCGACGCTACTAAACAAAAACAACATGGGATTCTCTCTAGGCAAGAAATAAATGTTTTAAACGAACGTTCTAATTATTTAGGCACGATCCAACTAGGGGTACATCTAGCGATCGCTGGATGTAGTGGCTACTTATATGCCTCGAATTTCGGTAATTGGTTGGTGGCAATACCATCGCTTTTTATTTATGGGTTTAGCATTGCTTCGATGTTTGCACCAATGCACGAAGCCGTTCACAGAACAGCTTTTGCCAACAATCGTTTGAATAATATTGTCGCTTGGTTTGCAGGACTGCTCTCGTATTACAACAGTACTTTTTTTCGTTACTATCACAAGTGGCATCATCTTTATACACGTATTCCGGGTAAAGACCCAGAACTAACCGACATAACACCCAAAAATTGGGCTGAATACATACTAGTAATAAGTGGTTTGCCTTGGTGGTTCGCTCATGTTAACGGGCATTTTCGGGTTGCATTAGGCTCACTTGACGATTGCCCCTTTATTCCTTTATCAGCGCGTGCCCAAGTTATCCGCTCAACTCGATTGCACTTAGCTGTTTACGTAGCTGCAATCGCCGTTTCAATTTTCTGCGGTCAACCTTGGTTTTTCCTTTATTGGTTACTGCCACTAATGGTTGGTCAGCCAATTCTGCGCTTCATTTTGCTGGCAGAACATACGGGTTGTACTTTAGACAATAATTTTTTAACAAATACGCGCACAACGCTGACACTTCTACCCATGCGCTTGTTAATGTGGAATATGTCATTTCATGCCGAACACCATTTATATCCATCAATTCCTTTTCACGCGCTACCAAAGGCGCATCAGCACTTAAATTCCCACTTTACTTACATTGATAAAGGTTATACAAAAGTCAACCGAGATATTACTAGTAAATTAGGACAGCTACCTAGTTAATCTTTCCCAAACGGTTGCCCCGATTAATACCATCATTTAGCAGCGCTTTGCCCTAGCATCAACTGTTTCCAGCACTTCGATTAAAGCATCTAGGGAAGCGATCGCTCCTTCAGGTTTCCGATTTAATAAATTAGTATGAAATTAGCACACACAAAAACCATTCATTTTATCAATTTTGAAAATAGACCTTTAAACCCAAACTTATGCCAACCAAGAAAAATTCGCTTTCAATTTGATAATATTCCAACACTATGGTTGAATAATAGTTCTGTACTAACTCATTTTTTTAATGCAATAAATTTATTTGTACCTGCATTTGAAAGATTTATGGTACGGGCAATGAAAAATCAACTATCCTGTATTAAAAATACAAATATTGAATTACCAATTCGCGGTTTAATTGGACAGGAAACAACTCACGGACAAACACATAAAAAGTATAATAGAATACTTGAAGCTCAGGGCTATAAGTTTAAAACCGCATTAATAATAACCGATTTTTTGTTTACCGAAGTATTGGAAAAATATTTAAGCGATAAAATGTGCCTAGCCTTAATTGCAGGTTTTGAACACTTAACAACAATATTTGCTTGTATTGTTCTTGAATCGAATATGCTTGCAAATGCTAACCCTACTATGCGTTCATTATGGGAATGGCACTCGGCTGAAGAAATTGAGCATAGCGGACTAGCATTCAAATTTTTAATTCACTTGGACAATCGCTACTATATACGTGCATTAGGAGGTCTGTTAGGGGCTGCAATCGTTGTTGCTTTCATTTTAATTGGCATGGTATTATTAATAATACAAGATAAAAGTTTAAATAATAAAAAAATACTTTCCGATCTAATAAAGCTATTGTTTACTGATTACAAATTCATCCCATTAACCGTAAAAAATTTCATTCCATATTTCCAAGTTAAATATTATCCTCAATCGAAAGATTTATATCAGTATGCAGAAAAAGTTTTTCAAGCGCAAAGCTCGCCACGTGAAAGATTCGATGTGGCAGACTTTGTGCAAAATTGACCAATGACTACACATCACAACAACTATAAAAATATAGGTTGTTACTTTTGGTAAGGGGGAAAGCCCCCTTCTTAACATGGACATTATGCGTCGCTAAAATCAAACAGTTCGTAACGTCGCGCCAACCATATTTGTACAGCGCACCATCTAATTTCATTAGCAAGGACGAGTCCTCGAAACTTACATGTTTCTCTCACCCTGCTAAAATTATTGTATCTAACGATATGCGCATCTACCATGCCAACCCAAGGATTTGAAGTTAAACTCTTACCGCGTTATGAAGAAAAAACGAATTTACTTACTGCTACGTAGCAGACGATTTAATATAGGTTGTCCCGTAGGATGATATATTTCCAAACGAATAATATTTGATTGCTTTGGTCGGTAAGTAACTCTATAACTATATCCATCCTTTTTCCAGGTGTAAACTTGACGATTTTTATCGCCAGATTTCGTTACCTCGGTGCTGAAAATAGACTGCTCGGTTTTTAGATGAATGCGCTGAAAATTATATTCTCCTTCATTAAACCTGAGTTGGACAGCCCATGTATCATCCCTAAAATAACCACTCGGATAATCAAAATTATCTGTAGCAGCTTGAGCAGGTGTGGCAAATCCAATAATTGTAACTAGTGCGATACTATGAAGTTTCATGTGGTTATCTTTTTCGATAAAGTAATTAAATTTTATTAAGTGCAAAGTGTTGTCACAGGCTACAACCATCGCCTATGGGTTAACCTCATACCCTGATAAAATCTACACATCCAACCACACAAATTCCAGAAATGTCTGCCAAAGGCTTCGGTGTCAAGCCACCCAGTAAAATTGATAAACTTATCGAGCAAGCAGTTCGTCATGCTCAAGCTCTTGCGATGCCGAAGGCAACCACTTGTGGTATCGCTTCTATCAAAAGTGCATAGCATACGCCTGTCATCAAAGAAAATGCTACTCCATAATCAGTATTGATTACGGAGGCTGAAGTAGTAATTAAATTAGACTTGACGAAGACTAAAAATCCGATTATGAGCAAAGAATGCCAGACCAGTCTTGATGTCCTCGACCTGATTGGCACTTATATTGCTGACCTACCCAAACAATTTCCCATTTATTTTGGTTGCGTTTCAGTTCGATGCGCTCTCGTATCGAATTTATTGAATCATCAGGCACACCTATTATGGTATATACAATTAAAGCTGTTTCTCTTGTGGGATATGTAACTAAAATATCTTCAGACCTTCTACCTTCTTCTTCTTCTACTAAGTTACTAAACAATTGTGCAGCTACTGCTTTTGGATTAGTAGCTTTAATTCGGTTATTCTTTATAAATTCTTGTACGTTAATTATCCGAAAATCAAAACGTGGATTACTTAGTGCTGCGTTTAATTTAGACCAAGTTTTTTCGCCCACAATGCCGTCAGCAACTAATTGTTGTGATTTTTGGAAATTGATGACAGCTTCCTTAGTTTTTGCTCCAAAAGTACCGTCAACAATACCCGAATAAAAATTGAGTTTTTTCAAATCTTCTTGTAGCTTGGTGACTTCAGCACCTTTTGATCCTTCTTTAAGCACAGCAGAAGTAGCGTTCATAATTTGTCCTTGCCTAATTGCGTTTTAGAATTTTATGTTTGGTGTCAACATATACTTAATATCACTTTTAAATTTGCCCATTCCGCACAAACAAGTAGAAAAATTTGAAATTTTTCTCGAATCTAGAGTTTTTATATAACTAAGCCACGATGGTTGAATGGGCAACAACTATTTGCCATTTGCCACTATTCGTAGATGCCCATATTCGTGTAAATCGAAAATTCGCATCCCACCTAACATTAGCAATACTTCCCAATATATTAACTTTTACCAAAGCGATACCACAAGTGGTTGCCTTCGGCATCGCTACATCTCCAACAATCCGAATAGTTTGCTCTAATGGTGTTATCGACTCAATTTTAATTATTCCTGCTCGGTGTGCTTCCAGATCGTCTTTTTTGGTAAATAACTGACCGAGGTGATTTGTAAATATTAGCTCCGGCGCGAGAAGTTCATCGAGTACTTCGACATCTGAGCGAAGCATTGCTTGTCGCAAACGCGCTTCACAATTAATAATTTCAGTTTCGATAGGATTATTCATCTATTTTTCCATTTAGATGTCTAACTAGTTATTATACGGAAAACTTCTATATAATCTTCTTCTCGATAGCGAAACCACGAAGTGATTGTCTTTGGCATCGCACTGGCAATCGCAGTCGGGCATTGGATGAAGCCGTGCGAATGATTGAAGAATTAGGCAAAGCCTTCGCAATGGCTACAACGATTAACTAGCTAGAGCCACGATTGAATTTGCGTTTCAGGTTATGGGTGACGGGCGTGTTGCAGTAGATACAACTGATCCGCGTGTTAATGTGGAAGGTGCTAGTATCTCAAAACAAGCCTCATATTGACAGTATCTAGTTGATGGTGTAATGAAAGGTCAGCTTTTCACGGCGCATATATACAACGAAGGCGGACGTGTTATGGTAATCAAAAAAGTTGGAAAATAATTGAGAAATCGAAACCGAACCGTTATTGTCGCCACTTAGCTATCGTAACAAGCCCGCTAGTTTACTAGTTCTAACCAATTACGACTGCTGCTTTACTAATGTGCGTTCTAGCGTAGCCCGATCCCACTTGCCAAGGTTTGCAGCTGCAAGGTAAGTGCTTTGGAAAAAAGTAAGTAATAGCTCATCCGGTGACTTGGCTGTTCGCACTGCATCGTAAGGCAGTACAAATTCCCCTAAGTCCTCACTATAACTCGCTTCTTTTGGCTCAATCGAATACTCCTTAAAACCGGATGGTGTTGGATAAGCATAGGCATAGAAAACAGGTTCTACACCATCACTACCTGGCCAGAAACCACAGCTACTTACCTCATGGGAGTATGCCTCTTTTGTTACCCAATCGGCCATATTCGGAATTCCACCTGGATGTTTGGGTGCTGCTTGCCCAGAGAAACGGGTAACGGCTAAGTCAAAGCTGCCCCAGAAAAAATGAACTGGGCTTACCTTACCGATAAATCGGGAGCGAAACTCTGTAAGGACACGACTGGCCTGCACTAAAATACAAAAGAACCGCTGTGCATATTCTGGATCGTAAGTTGCGTGCTTATAATCCTCCTCAAAGGGAATTGGATCTGCCACTTCAACTGGTGTTGTCCAAATAGCAACTTCAATACCAAGCGATCGCAGGGCAGTCATTGTTTCTTGGTAAAAGTCGGCTACAGACTGCGAACGTAAATCTTGTGTTTTAGTACTGCCATCACTAGTGTTGATAACAAGTTTGTGGCCAACAAAGTCGAAGTTGATTTCAAAAGTTTTAGAACCGTATGGAATAACCGATGTTGTCAGTCCGCGAACCGTTACGTACAATGGCACATGCCACCAGTGGTTCAAGAATGGACTTTGCACAAGTCGAATTTTTCCGACAATTTGAGTCCACATATGGAGCGTTGCATACGTGTCCTTCCACTCGTTGAATAGCAAACTTGGCCAAATTTCAACTGCATTACCATTAACATTATGTGGTTCAGTCATTCAAATAACTCCACTTTTAAGTCCTGGTAAATTTACTAATACCATATATTGAGTAGGGATTACTGGGGGGCGTTTGATAGCGATGCTTGAACGTTATTTTTAGATTAGATTATTCGGCTCAACCTCAACATGAGTTCCACCTCAGCAACTCTTTTTTGATACAGTAATGCTTTGCCCGTCGCTCTTTATCTCTATGTCCCAGGTATCGCTCCCCCAATCGCTTCATCCAAACCTACCACTCATCGCTCTTGCGCCCATGCAGGATGTGACAAACCTCTGGTTTATGAAGGTCATTGCCCACTATGGCAGTCCTGACTACTTCTTCACCGAATATTTTCGCGTGAATGATACCTCACGGCTCAATCGTAACATTCTGGCAGCAATCACTGAAAACGACACGGGTCGCCCCGTTTTTGCTCAAATGATTGGCGAAAGCATTCCAGACTTAGTAAGAACAGCACAGGAACTCTGCCGCTATAATATCGCTGGAGTTGACTTGAATATGGGCTGTCCAGCACCTAGAATCTATCGCAAAAATGCTGGGGGTGGATTACTGCGAGAACCCGAAAAAGTGGATCGGATTTTGGGAGAATTGCGTTCTGTAGTGAACGATCGACCTTTGACCGTCAAGATGCGCGTAGGCTTTGAAAATACAGATACTTTTTACGAAATTCTAGATACGATCAATCGCCACAGCATTGATTTGCTGAGTTTGCACGGTCGCACGGTGAAAGATATGTACCACGGGGCAGTTAAATATGATTTGATTGCTGAAGCGGTTAAGCGGGTCAATTGTCCAGTGCTTGCCAATGGCAATATCCACTCTGCTGCAACTGCCCTATCCGTACTTTCTCAAACGGGCGCAGCGGGTGTGATGGTCGGACGTTGGGCGATCGGGAATCCTTGGATTTTTAATCAAATTCGGCAGGCTTTGCGCTCCGAGACGATCGTGCCCGTTCCTTTAGTAGAGGTACGGAACTATATCGACCGTTTATTGCAAACTCCTAACTCGGCAACTATACCAGTGCGATCGCGCGTAGGCTACCTCAAAAAGTTCCTCAACTATATTACCCTGAGTGTTGACGCTGAAGGTAATTTCCTACAGATGATGCGACAGACCTCTACCGAGGTAGAACTGCTTAACCTCTGCGATCGCTTTCTCCTTGCCGATCTGACGAAAACTTTAGCTCTAGCACCCTACTCAGGCGTGTAACTATTGAAACACAGATGAGGCTGAGTCTAGGCTGTTGACTTTATGTATTTTAATCCTGACTGTTGCTCCTGGTAAGGAATATAACCCTTGACCTAACTCAATACCTAGTAAGTAAGAAATAATATTGCATAAGTTGAGAGTGGTAATAAATATATATAGTGGTAATTGCACTCCGTCCTCCCCATATAATTATGCGTTTTTCTAAGATTGGTCTAATTATTGCACCGTCATTGCCACTGATGGTAGTCAGAAGTCCATAGTGATAATAGGGAAACACCGCCACGTAGCCACGGTTCCTGGTCTGAAAACCCTTACCCTGTCTGAAGATTGCTAATTTGCTACATCAGAGTCAAAAAAGACATTATTTATAACGAAAAATTAAGCCTTTTGAAGGCCGAACAGTAGGTTTTTACAAACATCTTGGTGCAATGCCAACAGGAGAACAGGAGAACAGGAGAAAAGCCTCATGTCCAAGCGGATCGATATCAATCGTGTCATTCAATTTGGGACATCTCTAATGGCTGCAATTTTACTGGGGACGATCGGGACGATGCCAGTTGCCAGTCTCCCCGCTCTGGTTGCCCAGAGTAGCCCCGATCGGCAGAAAGCAGAAGCCGATCGCCTATACTGGCAGGGAGTTCATCAAACAGGAAGAGGCGATTTTAAGCCAGCCCTGCAATCCTGGCAAGAGGCATTAGCGATTTACCGACAAATCCAAGACCGGGAAGGGGAAGAAAACGCACTCGACAATCTGGGGACTGCTTCTATGATCTTAGAAGATTATCCCAAAGCGATTGACTACTTTCAGCAGGAATTGGCGATCGCACGGGAGATTAAAGACCGCTCAATGGAGGAAAGGGCGCTCGACAGGCTGAAAAGTGTTTATAGAATCCAAAACAGTCCAACATCTAAGGGAAAAATAGCCGATCATCTCTTGTTTGATCAGGGAGAAGAACAGTACAGAAATAGTCAGGTTGAAGCTGCATTGGAGTCCTGGCAGCAAGCTCTCACCCTCTATCATGAGATAGGTAACCCATATAGAGAGACAGAGGCGTTAAGCAGACTGGTCGATGCTTATCGGTTTCTCGGAAATTATGCCAAAGCGATTGAGTACGGTCAGCAGAGTTTAGCAATTGTGCAGAAGCACAGCAACGACTCTCTAGCTCAAATTCTAAGCAACGCTGTGACACCAAAGTCACTCGAGCTGATTAAAGAACGGGTGTTAATCAATTTAGGCGATAATTACTTTGCTCTCGGAAATTATGCCAAAGCAATTGAGTACTACCATTCGGGTTTAGTCATTGCACAGAGGCTCCAAAGCCCGCTTGGGACTTGGACATTGTTAAACAAAGTGGGACGTGTTTACTATGCTCTGGGCGATTATGCCAAAGCTATTGACTACCAGCAACAGAGTTTAGCGGCTTGGCAAACGATTAATGACTCGGTAAGGGAGCAGGGAAGGGGACAGGCATTAGGTGACTTGGGACGTGTTTACTATGCTCTGGGGGATTATGCCAAAGCGATTGCCTACCAACAGCAGAGTTTAGCGATCGCCAGGACGGTCAAAGACCGACGGGCAGAAGGACAGTCCCTGGGTAATCTGGGACTTGCCTACCTAAATCAAGGAGACTACGCCAAAGCTATTGACTACCAACAGCAGTGGTTGGCAATAGCCAGACAGATCAAAGACCGTGAAAGCGAGGGTGCGGCTTTGAACAATTTAGGATATGCTCTTTACAAAAAAGGGAACCTCGCCTTAGCAGAGAAAACCTTATTGGAGGGAATAACCGTTCTTGAATCTCTGCGAGGTAAATTAGAAGATATAAACAAAGTCTCAATTTTTGACACGCAAAGAAATACCTATAACAGTTTACAACAAGTCCTGATTGCCCAAAATAAAACTGACGCTGCTTTAGAAATTGCTGAACGTGGTCGTGCTAGGGCATTTGTTGAGTTGCTTGTGTCTCGTTCAAATTTCCAACTTCAGCCCAAAGCATCAACAATTGAGGAGATTAAACAAATTGCTCAGACGCACTCAAGCATGCTTGTCCAATATTCAATTATTTACGATGACTTCAAAATTCAAGATAAACCAAAATACCAGGAATCAGAACTCTATATATGGGTAATCAAACCTACAGGTGAAGTAACATTTCGTAAAGCCGACCTCAAACCCCTATGGCAAAAAGAAAATATAAGTTTAGCTGACCTCGTAACTACTAGCCGTGATTCTATCGGTGCAAGAGGTCGCAGCGCAATTGACGTATCTTATAACCCCTCCTCACCCAAGGCAACAAGCAAGCTTAAGCGTCTACACGAACTATTAATCAACCCCATCGCTGACTTATTACCCAAAAATCCCGACGACAAAGTTATTTTTATCCCCCAAGAATCCTTATTCCTCGTTCCCTTTGCCGCATTACAAGACGCAAACGATAAATACCTAATTGAAAAATACACTATTCTCACTGCTCCCAGCATTCAGGTATTAGATTTAACCCACAAACAACGTTCACACGTTCTAAATCGATTAACATCCCTACCCGCCAGTCCCTATAAGTTCCTGTCTAATATCACAAGTCCATTTTAATGGACTAGAAATAATGCTGTGATTTTATCGTATTTTTCATAACATATAAAATTATAAATATGTGGTTTATACGAAAGTGCAATATATGAGCTTCTAACTAGCGATTAAAGCACCGCAAGTAACAAATTAAAGAAACACATTTTTTAGATTGCCTAAAAGCTATGCTCTGTAAGGGTTTAAAAATATGTGTCGAATGAGGTACCCAATTATTTCATGCTAACCTCTGATTCCTAAATTCTTCCAGAAAAACACTACTTAGTATAAAGTTTCTCTTGCTAGCAAGTAGTCGCTTAAGCTATTTGTTGTAAGTATGTAGCTTTGTGGAGATTGTCTTGTGAAGAGTAAATTGACACCTCTGCAAAGAGCGATACCATCAAAGGTGATTCCGAAGGGTATCGCGTTGTTTGGTGGTATTAGTATTCTGATTGCGATCCTGTATCAATTTGCCTGGTCTGGGTTCGGACAATATTCTAATAAATCGGAAAGTATACAAGAGGTAATTAATCCTAAAAACGGAAAGATTATCAAGCTTAAAAAGGAAGCTACATATTTTCAGTCAAGCAAGACACTTTGGGATTGGATAGGACTAGCTGGGGTAGTAAGTACGGGTATGATTCCATTTGTGCTACATCAGTTTCAACAAAATCAAGAGAAATTAGCTAAAAAATACAAGGACGATGAAGATGCAAGAGCTAGAAAACGCGAAGACGGCGAAAAACAAAGAGCTAGAAAACTATTAAATGAAGAAGCGCTACAAGCTTATTTTGACCGGATGTCAGTTTTATTACTTGACAAAAACTTAAAAATTTCATCTGCTGATACTCCAAAGCACATCGAAGCACTAAAAGTAGCACGTGCGAGAACGCTATCTATATTGCGAAGGTTGGATGGCTACGGAAACCACAAAGGAAGTGTGATTTGGTTTTTAATTGAATTAGAGCTAATTACCCAGCCGAAATTGAATTTGAGTGATGCAAATCTTAATGGTGCTAACATTCGTGGTGCTAATCTCAGTAATGCTCAACTTACCTATGCTTCCTTTCAAGGCGCAAATCTTATGGAAGTTGACTTTAGGGATGCCGACCTCAGTAATGCCACTTTCCGCAACGCAGTATTTCGTCAAACTGACCTTAGGGGTGCTTTACTCTTACACACTGACTTTCGTTATGCCCAACTTGGGAATAGAGAAACAAACCTCTCTCATGCCAAACTCAATGGTGCTGACTTAAGTAATGCAAACTTGGAAGGCGTTGACCTTGGTAGTGCCAATCTTGGTGGTGCTAAACTTATTAAAACTAACCTCAAAAATGCTAACCTTGGTCAGGTCGATCTTACCGATACCGATCTCAATGGTGCTAACCTGACTGGTGTTAAATACATAACACCATCACAAGTAAAATCTGCCAAAAATTGGGACAAAGCCACATATAGCCCTTTTCTTAGCAAAGAACTAGGATTATCAAAAACAAATGTAACTAACAAAGGTAATCAATGAAGTTCTAAAGCTGGTTAATTGGGGGTAAGGCCTACCCCTGTTAAGGTGTACTAACCTAGCACTAGTCGGAAGCCTTATTCTTACGTTGTAACCCCAACTCTTAAACCTAAAAATTGAGCGCAAACATTATTTTTGCTTTCAAATTTTAATGGGTGCAAGGCTGGAACCCTTATCAATACGTTAGAAAAAACTTCACCAAAACGCAGGGGTAGGGGTAAGGCCCCAATTAGCCAGCAGTATCCCGCAAGAAGTCAAGGATCTGATGATGTTAGTCTTTGGGCTTCTTATGCAGCAGAGAAAATTATTCAAGAAAAATCACGCCTAGTAAAACCAGATTACCTGAAATCTTTATTTAATACAAAAACTCCGTCAAATATTTTAGATGGGAAGATTTTTCATGCGGACACCGGATATTCAACAAAATTAAATTCTTTTGCAATAGTTATACGCGAATCAAGGGGGTCTGCTCTATTGATCGAACTTCCAAATATCAAGGTTAAAGGTGATATTTACGAAGGATACGAAGTACCATATACAGATTTTATATATATTAACCATTTAGATAGATATGAGAATTATGTGTTCCGAGCAAAAAAGAAATACCGAGATAACGGTGATATGTATCTTTGGGGCAAGAAAGAACTTTATTCACTTTGGGATGGTACACCCAAAGACTATCATTTTCTTGACTAATAAATAAACTTATTTTTTAAACAAACTGTTCCCTTGGACATTTAGCAATAAGTTTTTATCCGCATAATTTATCCAAAATTTTTCCTTTGTTTTATAATCCCTGAAACTTATACCAAATATTAGAATGTTGCCATTAAAAATAGACAAAAATATTTTTCACCATTTATACATTGATTACAGTATAAGAACAGTATAAACACTAGATATTGTTCAACAGCACATCTTTTCTGTAGTATTTTCGCTAAATATCTGCAGGGAGACACGGTACCTACACATCCGTGTCTTCATGTGGATTGTCCCGAGTGCGATTGGGGGGTTTGGCAACTATCTGGTACCCCTGATGTTGGGTGCTAGAGATATGGCGTTCCCTAAATTGAATGCGATCGCCTTTTGGTTGAACCCACCCGCAGGTGCGTTGCTATTAGGTAGTTTCTATTTCGGGGGTTCTCAATCTGGTTGGACAGCTTACCCACCTCTAAGTTTGATTACTGCCCACCATGCCCAAACAATGTGGATTCTTGCCGTCGTTTTGGTGGGAACCTCCTCAATTTTGGGTTCGGTGAACTTTGTGATCACCATCTTAAAGATGAAAGTTCCTAGCATGAAATGGGATCAATTACCCTTATTCTGCTGGGCAATTTTGGCGACTTCTGTTCTCGCACTGCTTTCCACACCTGTGTTAGCAGCGGGTTTGGTGCTGCTGTTATTTGACCTAAACTTTGGCACCTCTTTCTTCAAACCAGATGCAGGTGGGAACGTGGTTATCTACCAACACTTATTCTGGTTCTATTCCCACCCGGCAGTTTATCTGATGATTCTGCCCATCTTCGGCATCATGTCCGAAGTGATTCCAGTACATGCCCGCAAACCAATTTTTGGATATAAGGCGATCGCCTATTCCAGTCTCGCTATCTGCCTAGTTGGTTTGTTCGTCTGGGTACACCATATGTTCACCAGCGGTACACCAGGTTGGATGCGGATGTTCTTCACCATCTCCACCTTAATTGTGGCAGTACCCACCGGTGTAAAAATTTTCGGTTGGGTAGCAACACTTTGGGGTGGTAAAATCCGCTTCACCAGTGCCATGCTATTCGCCATTGGTTTGTTGTCCATGTTCGTTATGGGCGGCTTAAGCGGTGTCACAATGGGCACAGCACCCTTTGATATCCACGTCCACGACACCTATTATGTGGTGGGACATTTCCACTACGTCTTATTTGGTGGTTCCGTATTTGGTATCTATGCCGGCATTTACCACTGGTTCCCCAAAATGACAGGACGGATGCTGAATGAATTTTGGGGACGGGTACACTTTGCCCTCACCTTCATCGGTACCAACTTGACATTTTTACCCATGCATGAATTGGGATTGCAAGGAATGCCCCGACGAGTGGCAATGTATGACCCACAATTTATTACCCTCAACCAAATTTGTACCATAGGTGCATTTGTTTTGGCAGCATCAGTGATTCCCTTCACCATCAACATTATTTGGAGTTGGATTGCTGGGCAAAAAGCCGGTGATAATCCTTGGAATGCTTTAACTTTAGAATGGACAACCAGTTCACCACCGCTAATTGAAAACTGGGAAGTCCTACCCGTTATCACTCACGGTCCTTACGACTATGGCATCGACAATCACATTGTAGATACCACAAGTGCTGTTTCTACAAATTGCTAGTTGTTAATGGTTATTAGTTAGTTGTTAGTTGTTAATGGTTAAACAAATTAAGAATCAAAAGACAACAACCAACAACTAACAACCAACAACTAACAACTAACAACTAACAAGCAACAACTAACTAAGGTAAAAAATGGACGCAGCAGAAAATATAGCCATCCTGACGACGAATGCAGACCACCATCAGGAAGAACATCCAGACTTACGAGTCATAGGATTGTTGACCTTTCTCATCTCTGAATCCCTGATGTTTGGGGGATTTTTTGCAGCTTATTTGTTCTTCCGGGGAAGTACAGAAGTTTGGCCACCAGAAGCAACCGAGGTAGAATTATTGCTGCCAACAATTAACACCATCATTCTAGTTTCTAGTAGTTTCGTTATTCACCTTGGTGATGCAGCGATTAAAAAGAATGATGTCCAAGGAATGCGGAAGTGGTATGGAATCACCGCAATCATGGGGGCAATATTCTTACTCGGTCAAGTTGTTGAGTACATGAGTTTGGGATACGGGATGACTACGAACGTATTTTCCAACTGTTTTTACTTAATGACCGGTTTCCACGGTTTACATGTGTTTATCGGACTGCTATTGATATTAGGTGTATTGTGGCGATCGCGTCGAGAAGGACACTATTCGGTTCACAAGCATACAGGCATTGAGATGGCTGAAATGTACTGGCATTTCGTAGACATCATCTGGATTGTTCTGTTCACCTTGATTTACGTTCTCACCTTGTTTTAATAGAGTTAGGAGTTAGGAGTTAGGAGGTAGGAATTGAAAATACGTAATTCTTTTCCACCAAATGTCTAATTCATAACTCTTAACTATTCAGGAGATTTTTATGCAAGCTAATCTCGAAAAGTTCTCATGGTTTCAAGTTCCAGAGGATATCAAAAAGCTATTGGTATTGGCCGCAGAAAGCTGGCAAAATTCCTCTGCATCAGAAGCATATATGAATCAAGCCTTAGCCAAAACAAGTGACAATACAGATGTTTTGGTGGCAGGATATAGATATTTTTATTACAAAAATAATTACGAATTAGCTTTGCAAGCTGCAATCAAAGTCATTGAAAAAATTAAAAACATAGAGAAATTACCTGATGATTGGCAGCAACTTAAGCCAATATTGGTTAATCACAAAGAAGACAGTCAAATTAGGCTTTATTTACACGCCTATGCTGCCTCTGGATTAGTTTTGGCAAAATTGGGAGAGATAGAAAAAGCCAAGAAAATATGCTCTCAAATTAAAGAAATTGATGATAAAAATGAGTTTGTTGGCGCAGCAATTTTGCTTGATATTCTAACAGGTCTACCAGAAGAAGACGAATGAGACTAATACTCTACCACATTAATTTCGAGGGTTACTGTAGTTACAATACCCTACGGGAGGCAAGCCACATGAATTATAACTACAAAGAAAGAAAATTTTTACTTATCAAAATTAATGCGGTGAACCACTAATATAAGATGTGACTTAGTTCAGATCGCGATTGAATTGATAGTTTATCATAATTATTATGTCGAAAAAATATGCAAGGTAAAGATTGGTTAATAACAGGAGATGGGCAATATCAAGCCTGTAAATCAAAAAGAGAATGGGATTTAATTCGAGAAAATTATCGCCTTTATCGATTTCTCACAGAATTGGAAGATGTTCTTAGTAATGCCGAAAATGAATCAGAACGCCTCCCAGATATTAGAATGTTAGTAAGACGTTTAATTATTAACTCTTACTGGGTGCGAAGCCAAAATTTAGAACCTTGTCCTAAAACTGGAACCTCTGTTTCACTCCTATATAATGAATTGGGTTTTCCTTTTACGGTCCAAACTGTGGCGTTTTCTCCTGGGGTAGTTTCGACAATTCACAACCACGGAACTTGGGCAGCGATCGCGATATTAAAAGGACAGGAAAAAAATACCTTTTGGCGACAAAGTTACCACCCAGATTTTCCGGACAAAATTGAACAGACAGGAGAAGTAATCTTATCCCCAGGAGATATTATTAGCTTAACTCCTGATGCTATTCACAGTGTAGAAGCCGTAGGAGATGAACCAACACTGACATTTAATCTTTATGGTGAAACTAAGCCAAAAGAGCGATTTGAATTTGATATAGCTAGCCACACAGCTAAGAATTTTTAGGTTTTGATAGTTGTTAGTGGTTGGTTGTTGGTTGATATCTCCTAACTCCTAACTCCTAACTCCTAAGCACTAACAAAAATATTGTAGGAGAGAATTTAATGGCAACCGTGATTTTCTATGAAAAACCAGGCTGTAAAAATAATACCAAGCAAAAAACTTTGCTCACAGCTGCAGGTCATGAAGTGGTAGCATACAATCTGTTAACAGAAGCTTGGACAGTTGAACGTTTGCGCTCATTTTTCGGCGATCGCCCTCTAGTCGAATGGTTTAACCGTGCTGCTCCGAGGGTAAAATCTGGTGAAGTGATTCCCGAAAATATCGATGACGCACAAACCGCTTTGATGATGATGCTAAAAGACCCCCTCTTAATTCGTCGTCCTTTGATTCAAGTAGGTGATCGTCGTGAGGTGGGTTTCGATGTCGAAAAAATTGACGCTTGGATTGGTTTAAAAGCGGAGGATGAGTCTCAGAGGGAAATTAGCGAAAGTTTGATGAAGGAAGATTTGCAAGGCTGCTCTCACAAGCACGAACACAACCACAAGCAGGGTAAGTGCAAACATTAGGAAAGTGCAAGGTGTAAGCCCTGAAGTCAATTTCATAACGAGAAGCTTAAACCCGTTTTAACTAACATCTTGCACCATTCTGAAGAACGCCCAAAATCCGCCCAGAAATAAATTATCCCTTCGGGACGCTGCGCGAACGGGCTAATAGCTCAAGTTAGCTAAAGCTAACTTAATAAACCTTTAAACCGATTTTAATGAGTTTAAGCTTTCATCTGTGAAATTTATTTCCGGGCTTCCTAACGTTGGTACAAGATGTCAGCCTAGTACCGGGCGCGGCCATCGCGGAGCGTAAAATATGAAAATAACACATTTTTTTGTAACCCTTGCTATATATGGATTGTGGAATGTGTTAGTTAGGAGGTAATGGGTAAAGGGGAAGAATTAAGTCCTGTTCCCTTTACCCCTTAACCTTTACCCTTCTTCTCCCCCATTCCCTACCTAACGCACCACAGCTTCCTGGACTAAATCTTGAAACATGGGGGTGCTGAGGTAACGTTCGCCAAAGGAAGGTTGAATCATCACAATTAGGCGATCGCGGTTTTCTGGGCGTTTAGCTACTTGTATCGCGGCACACAACGCCGCACCAGACGACACCCCAGATAACAATCCTTCTTCTCTTGCCAAGCGCCGTCCATAAGCCATTGCATCGTTGTCACTAACTTGAATTATTTCATCAATTAAGTCAGTGCGGATAACTTCAGGGATAAATCCGGCACCGATACCTTGAATTTTATGAGAACCTGGTTGCCCTCCCGATAGTACAGGACTGTTGCTAGGTTCTACAGCGATCGCCTGAAAACTCGGCTTACGACTTTTAATTACTTCTGCAATTCCAGTTATCGTCCCACCGGTACCCACACCCGCAATCAAGATATCCACTTGTCCATCAGTATCCGCCCAAATTTCTTCTGCGGTAGTTTCTCGATGAATTTCTGGGTTGGCTGGGTTGCGGAATTGTTGCGGCATATATGCATTGGGAGTGCTAGCCACAATTTCTTCAGCTTTGCTAATTGCCCCCCGCATTCCTTCAGAACCGGGTGTCAACTCCAAAGAAGCACCGTAAGCTCTTAACATAGCCCGTCGTTCCAGGCTCATCGTCTCTGGCATGGTTAAAATTAAACGATAGCCCCGAGCAGCTGCAACCATCGCTAGGGCAATGCCTGTATTGCCTGAGGTTGGCTCAACTAAAAGCGTTTTCCCCGGCTGAATCAATCCAGCTTTTTCTGCTGCCAATACCATACTTACCCCAATGCGGTCCTTTACAGAAGCTGCGGGGTTCATACCTTCGAGCTTGACAACAATCCTCCCCACGCATCCTTCTTCCGAGGGAATTTTGTTTAGCTGTACTAAAGGAGTCCGTCCAATAAGTTCTGTGATGTCACGAGCAATTCGCATTCATTAACTCCTTGTCAAAATAATCTATCAAAAGTAATAGGCGCTTTTATTTAAAGCAGAGCGATCGGATGATTTTAGACCCAATTTTTATTGTAACTTTATCCATCACAAAAGATTTTCAAATCCCAAAAATTCCCAGATTCCTGACTTATTAAAAAACTTGGGGATTTCAATAAATCAAAATTAACTAAATTTTCCAAAAATTAATATTATTTAAATATAAAATTGATAGCTACTTTACTAAATCAATATATTTGTAAATTAATTAGACGATTAATATAGCTTTAGTGTATATTCTCAAGTCAATATTATTATTTTTGAGTACAGATTTCCAAAAGGCAACAACAGACTGAATGATTCGACAACGGGACAGAGGCTAGCTTTAGATTGAGTGCATAAATGCCAGCACCCTATATTATAAATGCCAGTACCCCACGCGAAAAATACTAGCACCTATACCCCAATAAATTTTTGTAAGACCTACCTGAAAAGACTTGTAGCACTTGAGTACAACTTTAATAAATTTAATATTCTTGATCCTGTAGACATAAACTGGTGCTATTGTTGGCGACTGATATAAAGCATATAGGATTTACGCAGAGATTCCCCTCTACCCCCTTACATTCCCAGGTGAGAGCCTCGGATGTAGGGGGGACTTCTTAATCCTTACAACAATCAAGACTTCAAGAATATCTAAGAATTAGCAGCAAGCATAGCAGAAACCGTAAAAGGTACTTCTTCTTCAGGTATGCACTGCCAGAGCTAGGGAGAGCCAACATGAAATTCAAGCTTATAAAGTTGATAATAGTTTGTCTAGTGACTTTAGCGGTGCTTTCTCCAGTTCTAGCAGTATTTAGTGTGGTTTGGGAGCGACATATGGATTTATTAGAAATACAGGATTTAGCCTGGGGACTTAATAATTTAAGTGCAGCACATCCCAAGCACGAAGTTGCAAATTTTTCTCAAGGTACGGTAGAAAAATTGCCTGATGCTAGTTTGATTAAGCAGTTACTAGTTAAGAGCGAAAAATATACAATTGCCCATCTTGTGCAATGGTTTTTTTTGTTTGTACCTATTGGTATTGGGGTAATAATTCTAATGTACGACAGGTATCTTATTTATCGTACTGCTGTTTTTAGACAACAAGTTGAAATGTTGGAGAGGTTATGGCACCAAAGTATTGAACAGTAAAAAAGTCCAAGTTAAAAATTAAAACTTCAAAGGTAAAAATCATGACAGAAGAACGCCAAGCATTGTATTTTAATCTTATTGAACAGCTACTCGCTTGTCCCAATGGTCAAGAACCAGACGTTTTGGAGGCTCAACCAGAATTAATCGATGCTGGTTTAATCCAGACTATGCTACAAGTCGCATCTGCATTTGCCCACCAAGGAAATCAAGATGGTGCCCAATTTTTAATCTTTATTGCTCGCGAACTAGCGAAGCAACTAGGATTATATCCTGAACTTTCAGATGTAGAAGTTTCAAATGTAGAAGTTTCAAATAAGGAGTAAAAATGCTTTTGACTTCAACTGACGCCGGACAAATAGCCTTAGAATTTCTGATGGCTGATTGGAATGTCTCCGAATTCGATCGAGAGTGGTTCAATATTGTTAACTCTCGTCTGATTGGCGCAAGTTGGTATATGGTAGAATTGGCTGTTGAAGGTTTACCCGATCGGTGGTTTATTCAAGTTTACGATACTGGGGAGTGTGACCCTAATTATACATTTATCTCACCGATTCGAGGTTCCGAAGGATATGTTGATTTAACACATTTACCACACCTTGTGGCAGAGGTTTTAGTTTCAGAGCGCAATGCTCGATAATCGGAAATCAAAAATTAAGAATACCCTTTACGAAGTCGTTTTTTGTCGTGTCTAAAAATTGATAAAATATCAATGAAGGAAGAAGGAAGAAGGTAAAAATATTTTTTTCGAGACGCACAGCGCAAGGAAAAATACGTCCTTATTAAATCCCCTAAATTTATTTATGGGGATTCCTTCTGCCTTCTGCCTCCTGCCCAACTCACAATAATTGTACCAATTTAACGCTCGTAAGAGGGAAGAGGAAAGATATGTTGAAGTCTTCCTTCTTCTTCCTTCTTCTTCCTTCTTTCTTCATTTTTTTTTCATAGGAGGTTATGCCTAAAAAGCTAGCCTCCTATTTTTGATGTATATATTTTTAAAAATAACCAACTTGAGTATCATCCTCGCTGTTTTATTTAATATCCCGACCTTCCGCAGGGTCTTTCGTTTTGACTTGGGGCGGCAGCTTTGAAGAATGGAAGCTTCCTTCTTCAAACGTGCCTTGTCTGAATCCACATATATAAACCTCCTTCTTCCTTCTTCCTTCTTCCTTCTTCCTTCATTCAATTAGTTATACTTTTCATGCATAAAATATGTTATACTACTATCGTGATGAACGCTACAAAAAGATGTTTTAGAATGATTACTGAAGACATCCTAGCTAAAGAATTCACAAGAGTCATAAATGACTACTACCCAAAAGTAGGAGAATTGTTAGACGCCTGTTATGTGAAGGTAATCGTCTCTTACTGGGGAAGACCTCCTAAACGCTTGCAATATGTAGGAATTTATTGCTCTGACGAAATGAAGCCCTATATCCAAGCCTACAAAAATGTACTCAGAGAAGTAGCAGACAACATGGGACTAGTTCAAGTAGTTTTTGTGAATGTCTCGCGACTGGTACGCGACCCAAAATCGAAATTAAAGGAAGCCGATCCACGAATGTGGTTGGAATTGCACTGGGTGGCAACGTAGGCAAAAAAATAGGGTGATAGTGCGGCACCCAAGAGAAAGGAACGCAATGAAAACTGGAATTTTTTGTAATTACGAAAATCATCACTTCTATGCTCCTGACGCTATACAAGAGCAAGTGGTGCTAGTAAAGCATGCAGAGAGTTTGGGCTTTGAAGAAGCCTGGATAAGCGAACATCATTTTAATGAGTTCAATCTCAGTCCATCGAGTTTGATATTATTAGCACATCTGGCGGGGCTAACCTCAAAAATTCGCTTAGGTACCGGGGCCGTTTTATTAGCATTCCACAGCCCAATTCGGGTAGCAGAAGATATTGCTACGCTAGATAATTTGTGCGGTGGGCGATTATTATTTGGGATTGCAAAAGGTGGCATTTTCACTAGGCGCACAAAACAAAGTAAAATCAAGCGTGTAGATATCAGGTGTGGGTATGCAGGATTTGTCTAAGGCGCTTGGGTATTGTCGGGTTTCTACTCAGCGACAATGCACTGAGGGTCATGGTCTGGAGCGGTATATTGACCAACTAAAACGCTACGGCTTGACTGATGAGCAAATTCATTGGGATATAGAATCTGGGGCAAGTGAAACTAGGAGGGGGTATAACAAGGTATTGGAGTTAGTGCGATCGCGGCAAATAAAAACAATAGTAGTTCCATGCTTTGATCGCTTCACTCGTTCGGCGTTGGGGTGGGAAAAAGCTAGAGAGGAATTGCAAAAATATGAGGTTGAATTGTTATTTTTGGACGGTGGTAGTTTAGACCTTGAGACTCCCGAGGGCGTATTTACCAGCCGAATTCTTGCCGCAATGGCAGCACAAGTTAGAGATAAAAATAAATACAATGCCCTCCAAGGCGCAAAATATTTTAGAAGCCAACGAAAAATATATAAAGCAATATTTGGCTTTGAAAAGAATGGTGATACTGTTCGTCCTAACTTTAACCAGTACAGAGATACTAATAAAACTTGCGCTGATGTCGCGAGAGAGTGTATAGATATTTTTCTGAAATCAGGGGAACTGACGGGTACTATCCGGCGATTAGTAGAAAAGTATGGGAGCGATCGCCTTGAAGGAAAAAAATATCAGGATTTTTCCCGTGATATCTCAACTTTTGGGCGATGGTTGAGTAACCCCCAATTGTGCGGTCTGATTTGTTACTATCCCACCGTCCCGAGTAAGACTCAAGTTGTTGAATCTGGTCATCAAGGCATTATTAGTGTAGAAAAATTTGAGCTTATTCAAAAAAAAATAGCTATGGGCTATGTTCCTCGCAGCAATGAGCGAAATAATCCTTTGTGCGGGATTGCCTGGTGTGAAACGTGCCAGTTAAAAATGGTAAAAAACCTTACCCATGCTCGGGGTAAAGTTTATGAGTACTTACGTTGTTGTAATTGTGGATTGTTGATTAGGCTGGAGATTGCGATCGCTTATTGTATTAAAACGCTTACCCAAAAAGCCGAACTTATTGCAAACTCATACCCAGATGAGGAGATGTCAGCAATTGTTAGCAATGAGGCGATGGAATTGCAAAGACAGATATTAGACTTGAAAAGAAAGAACGATTTAGATTTAGAAGGGGCGATCAAGGCTAAAGAGCAAAGATTAGAAGCTATGCTGCGATCATCTGAAGTTGAAACAGTGTCTAATTCTAATCGGGCTAAAATACTAAAGACAGCAGCTGCGACACCTGGGTTTTGGGAAGAAATGACGCGACATGAACTTACTGTTCTTTTCTATGAGCTAATAGACAAGATAGTTTGTGCTTCTTTGGGCGAAGAACAAGCGTTCGCTGTATCGTTCAAAATTTGAAAGCGTTCTTTCTCTGATAGTTTGGCTAAGTAGCGATCGGTTACTGCATTTAATATATCTGCGGCTTGTTTGCTTAGTTTCATGGCTTCTCTGTCGTGCTGCTATACAATGACTCGTTTTTGCAGAACTGTTTGTTAGCCGTGAACTACTACAAGGTTCTGACAGCAACGAGTGACTCGTTGTGAGTTTAGCAACACAAAATATTCTGTGTCAATAGTTAATATATTGTGCGTTTTGGTATACAATTATTTTTAATGCCAGCAGGCTAGGTAGAAACTAGCCGTTTAACGCTGACAGCCACCTAGTACAAGTAGGCGACATGAAAAGCTTAACAGGTTCTGAATCGATTTTCGATAGCATTCGCAGATTTGACGGCGACGGGAATGAATACTGGTTGGCACGTGAGTTAATGCCATTGCTGGGATACAAACAATGGCGAAGATTTGAAAATGCAATCTCACTTGCTCAATTCTCTTGTCAGAATGCAGAAGCTAGTATTGACGAACATTTCGACTATTTGCCGGAGGCGGCAAACGGTCAAGGAGAGGGCAGAGGTTCTAAAGGCGCTGATTTCAAGCTTTCTCGTTTTGCGTGTTATCTGACAGCAATGTGTGGAGATCCTCGCAAAACGGCGGTGGCTCAAGCCCAAACCTACTTTGCAGTTAAAACTCGTGAGGCAGAAACTGTAATTCCTGTAATCAGCGATCGCTTGCAACAATTAGAGCTAGAGAACGAAAATCTAAAATTACAGGTTGAATTAGCAAAGACACAGGAACGTCTGTCTAACAACCAACAAAAACTACTAGCTACTGTTCACTTGCTTGAATGCGTTTCACCAGGTCTAGCTCCATTGGCGTTGGGCAAGGTTGATGCGGTAGTTGAACGTATTGAATACATTGATCGCACTATCACTGACCAAGGCATTTATGAAGGTGTTGGCATTACCTACATCCAAAAGAAATACGGGTTTAAAAACACCACTAAAGCATGGGAATGGCTGGAATCTGTAGGAATGGGCAAAGCGTCCGGTGTATGGCAATTACAACTGTCCGCAGTTGAGTCACACAAGCTGCCGCCTTACGCGCTCGCTGAAATTGCTAAGAAATTTTCTAATAAGGAGGGCGATCGCCAGTTATTATTAGGCGAGTAGTAAAGCTAACCCTGAAATTTAAGGACGGATAGAAAACAACTTCTATCCGTCCTTTTTTATTTTGGTGTTGCATATGTCTGTATTGTGTAGAATATAGCACAAGGCATATATCTGTATTGTTATGATTAGCGTTCACGACGCAATTAGACGGGCAATTGTCGGAGGTCTTGTGTTTTCGGTTTTATCCGTCCTGGGGAGAATAGTTGGAGGACGGATAGAAAAAACTAATCCTGTAGGGGTCTTACGCTCATGGCTTGCTGAGATAGGTTCGGATTTGCGGTGGTTGGGTTTTGGTTTGGGAGCCACTATTGGTCTAGGGTATGCGATCGCTCCTTGGTGGGGTTGGACTTTTCCTGTTGCGAAGTTTTTTGTTTGGTTCCAAATCATCTTGTTTGTGGCGTTGAGTCTGGTTGCGTTTGTGTCGGTAAGTGCTGGCTTTGTGTCGCGATCGGTGCAAGACAATCCACAGCTAAACAACAGGGATAAGACAAACTACCTTACTTTCATCCCTGTTGCGGCCTCGGTGATTAAATTGTTTGTGTGGGTTTTTTCATTTGTGGCATTGCTGGCAGTGAATGGTATTGACATAACTCCAATCCTTAATATTAGTGCAGTGGCGTTGGCGATATTTGGATTTGCAGGGCAGGACAGTTTAAAAGATATTCTTTCTACAATAAAAATATTCTGGGACAGGATTTTGTATGTTGGAACGGTGGTTAAGTACCCTGGACAGCGACAGGGGACGGTTACCAGTATTACGCTATGGAATACTACAATCAGGTTAGACGGCGAGTCAGATGCTTTTTTTATTGTGGCAAACCGCGATATTAATAAAATTATTATTCTTAGTCACCCGCTTTAATGGCAAAAAGTAAGTATACCGAAGAAACAGTTAAAAAGATTTGTGAGGCTATCACACGGGACGGGTGTGACGAACCTGGGTGGCTTGCTGGGGGAATAAGTAAAGATACGTTTTATCAATGGCAAAATAAGTACCCGGAATTTTCTGACTTAATCGCGCAAGCGAAAGCTGACTTTAAGAGATTTTGCCCAGAAGAAGTTTCAAGACTTGCTCATAAAAAACTTATTGATGCTTTAGAAAATGGGCAAACAATTAAAAGGCGATCGCAAACGACAAAACAGGTTAGGCATTACGACAAGGAAGGCAATCTTTTTTGGTCGCAGGAGCATATCGAGACGAAGGAACACGACGATGTGATGCCGACACCAAAATGGGCGATTGACCGGGTAATCCCTCAACCAACAAACGAATTAGAGGCGTTGGAAGTTTTAATCGATGCGGGATGGATACCAAGGGAAGTGTTAGAGGCTGCGGCAAATGGGATTAGCGAGCTTAGAGAGACGATCCAACAAGCGTTTAGAAAAATTACCCCTAGTAGCCAATGAATTAGAAAAAAAACGGCTTCCTTGCCCTCAGCTAGGGAAACAAGCCGAATTTTTACAGAGTAACGCTGATATTGTTCTCTACGGCGGATCGGCTGGGGGTGGAAAAACTGTCGGACTTTTATTGGACTTTGCTCGTGAGGAATTAATATCAAACCCTAACTATGGGGGAATAATCTTTAGGCGAACTTCCCCCCAAATCCGCAACGAAGGAGGCTTACTTGATGCATCGTCACGTCTTTATCCCACGGTTGACGCGAAATTAAATCAAACTTTTTTAGAATGGAAATTTTCTACGGGTGCGACGGTTCGATTCGCTCATTTACAACACGAAAAAAACGTTTTTGATTGGCAGGGGACGGAATTGGCGCGTTGTGGATTTGATGAATTAACCCACTTTACCAAGAAACAATTTATTTACATCATGTCGCGTTGCCGTTCGACTATTGGAATTAAGCCGTTAGTGCGAGCAACTTGTAACCCTGATGCCGAAAGCTGGGTTGCTGAATTAGTTGAATGGTATATAGATGAAGCTGGCTACCCCATTCCTGAGCGTTCGGGCGTAGTGCGTTGGTTTGTGGTGTATGAAGATAATTTTGTATGGGCTGACGCTGAGGAAGAATTACGCGATCGCTTCCCTGATATCAATCCCAAAAGCTTTACTTTCATTCCTTCCAAGTTGACCGACAACCCGATCTTGATGGAGAGCGATCCGGGTTATTTGGCAAACTTGCAAATGCAACACAGCATTGACCGCGCTCGGCTCCTAGATGGTAACTGGCGCATTAGACCGCAAGCCGGGAAGGTCTTTAATTCTGCTTGGTTCCAAATTATTCCCGCACCATCAAGATATGTTGCTCTTGTGCGCTTCTGGGATATGGCTGCTACGGCAAAAGAAGTTAACGAGGACAGCTTTTACACTGCTGGAATATTGTTAGGAATTTGTGAGGATGACGGCTACGAGATAGTTGATGCGATCGCGGAACAGCTTGATGTAACTGCATCGGACAAACTTATTATTGATACAGCCAAGCGCGATGGAAAAGCTGTGTATGTTGCATGGGAAGAAGAGGGGGGATCTGCGGGCAAGCGCGTGACAGCTTATTTAGAAGAGCAGTTGAAAGGCTTTAATGTTGAAGGGTTGAAACCTCAAGGAGATAAACTAACCCGCGCCAAGCCAGTCGCCAAGGACGCAGAACAGGGGCGCGTAAAATTAATCGATGGGAATTGGTGCGATCGCTTTAAGAACGCAATTCATATGTTTGACGGTACGCCAAAACCATTGACGAACGATTACTGCGATGCTCTTTCAGGGGCTCATGCATTTCTTCGTGACCCCGAAAAATTAAGCGCTCGCCAATATGCCCGATTTTTGCGTGGGGAAATTTAAATTGCTAGCTTAATCGGATAATTGTTAACGATGCAACCCAAACGACTGTTGCGCTATCGACATAGGTGAAAAAATTTAATATGTCGTTTGCATTAAACGCGGCAATTCGAGTATTGACAATAATGTTGCGGTTATTTGTAGCCCCAGTTCTGATAACATCCCAAAAAAAGAAAGATCCGTCAGCAGTGGAAGTATGCACGCCTTGACCCCAGCCCATAACGCCAAGGTTGTCAGGAACACGTAATTTAGACAAGATTAGGTAATTACCTGTAGTAGCAATAGTATAAGTTTTGCTCGTTGAATTCCATTTTCCCAAGATGTCAGTAAGGATATTTGGCAATCCGATATTGTTGCCAAATACGCCAGCGCTCAAAGATTGATGCGTATCTCCATATTCTTTAGTACCTAAAAAGATTGGCGCAAGACTTGGTATATTTGCAGTGGTGGCTATCGTTCCGGTTGTATCTGGTAGTGTTAACGTCCTGTTGGCTGTAGGAGTCCAGACTAGATCCCCATTATTTGCATTTTTGAATCGCAGCGATCGCGCACCTGTTCCGCCAATTCCAATTTGAAACAGGTTGTTAATGGAGCCAATTAAATCTGAGAATTTTGACATTACTGAGGATTGCAGTAAAAAACTTCAATTCTGGAACTTCCTGTGGTTGCACCCCCCGCTGCATAAGTAATTTGCAATACTTCTGTAGTCCCAATTGGCGCAAGTCCTGGATAAATTTCAAAAATTGTTGCCGCAGGTTGCTTTAAATCAATTTGATTTGAGGCGACATATTTGCTTACACTTCCCGAAGTTCCAACGCTTAAAGTAGGCGTTCCAGTAAAAGTGGTGTCTATGGTAACTCTGATGCTGTTGACAACTGCGTTTGCAGGTAGCGTGAACATTGTTTTGGGTGAAGTATCCCCAAACGATAAAGTAGTAGTATCAACTCCTTCGCGGTCAGCGGTGCTACCTGCTGATACGTAAGTCCATGTTCCAGCCCCATCGGTTTGCACTACTTGCCCAGCACTTCCCGTAGTAGCGGGGAAAGTAACAGACAACGGTGCAGCCTGTGATACAGGACGACGAAGCGTGTAAGTATTTGCGGACTCGCTGTTTAGGACAATTGTGTCTCCCGAAACGTCTGGACGAAGAGTAGCGATCGCACTAAATGCAGTGTTTGCATTATCGCGGACTCTTAATCTTCCAGCATTGGTGTCAATAGTATTGCCAGTCAAGCCAATTTTAAAACTGGTCAACACTGTTCCGATTAAATCTTTCCAAATACTCATCTAAACCTCCAAAATTACAAAACCGTTGCCTTGTGTGCAGCCTTCACCAAGCGCGATTACAAGTTTTATTTGTGTTGACGAAAGGTATTGAACCAGTGGCGAAGTTTCATATTCTGCGATCGCCATTGGGTTGTTCACGTATTTATTAATTAGGCGATCGCTATTTAAGTCGTCTCCAAGTGATAACAGCGATGGGACGTTAAACGGGACAAGAATAATTATGGATGCCCGTTTGATTAACCCGACAGCAGCAGCGATGATTTTTGGTGTCGCATCTCCATAAGAAAAAGGAATTTTAATTCTGCTAGCTTGAGACGTTCCACCAACACTGGCATTTGGGAATATTGCGATCGCTGTTTTTTGAGGAATAACTTGTACCACTGTCTGGCTTGAGTGAACTGCAATTGCAGTATCCTTAGCAATGACAGTAACATTGGCGCTCATCGGGTTGCCTCCGGTGAAACCTCAACGTAGCCTTCGACAACGCGCATTACTTCACCTGCTGGGGATTCGATCTCAATATCGTACACCCAAACATTTCGTCCTATTATTGCCTGTTCTTTATTGTTTGATCGTTTCGCCATTTTTGTCGCCAACCAGTCAAGTGATGTGGTTTGCTCATCTGAAAGTTGTGGTCTTAATATCGTTCCCGTTGCGGTTCCCCCGTTCGGAAGGGCGGCACTACCTTGAACAAGGGTTGGGAAAGTAAAAGATGCTTTGATTGTTCCTCCATTTTCGACGTAGCGATCGCGTATTTGCCCTCTTGGTTGCCATGTTGTAAAGTCACCATCCAACACCAGCGTTAGCCAATTGAAAGTAGCACCCTGCTCAATCGCGTATCGATTGGGGCCATTATCGGTATTGGTAAGATGAAAGATGGCAGCCATAAAACTATCAATTACATGGATTTATCATACCCTTTAACTTATGCTGGTGGAAGTGTTGCACTGATTGACACACCCACGCTTTCGCAAACACGACACCTACTTGATACGATTGCAGGAGAACGCATTCTTTCCCCTAGTTTTGGCGTTCCTCTCGACATTCTGTACAGTACTGGCATACCCCAAGTGTTGGCGGAGAGGGTGAGGCTGACAGCTTCTCAAATGGTAGGTATAACGGCTATTGTCGAGGTAATAGCCTACAAAAATGGGGAACTCAGTTTAAAGTTGACACTAGCCACAGGAGAAACGGTACAAGCAAACTATGCCACAGGTTGACACCACCACTGCACAACAATTACTTGACGCTTCAATTCAGAGGGCGATCGCTGTTTCCAATGGCAAACTGACCGACTTTTCCCCAGTTTCCCCAGTGACCGCAATCTTAGAAGCAGGGGCGATCGCTGGTAGTACAGTTATTACCAAAGTTAACGAATTAGCATCAACATTAGAAGCAAATTGTATTTCCTACTTTGGTGTTGAGCGACGGCTTGGTCGTGTTGCTGTTGGAACTATCAAAATTGATTTGGATGGAGTTTATGCGGAACCCTTTTTATTACCATCGGGGTTTCGCTTTTCTAATTCGGGAATGACTTGGGAAACCACCCAAGAAGTTAGCATCCCTCCGTATCAAACTAGTGGAAATGCTTTTGCGATCGCCCTCACTATTGGCGACTTTTCCGATAATGCAATTACTTATTCCCCCATTCCTCGCGTTGCTTCAATCACTTGGCTAGAAGAACCATCCGGAGGACAGGACGTAGAGACGGACGAAGAATGGAAAGCAAGAATACTAGGCAGTTTACGGCGGCGTGATACCCTCTTATCCGAGGATGACTTTGAAGACACAGTGCAAGAATATCTGGGAATTGGTTCGGTGGCGCTTGCCGTAGGTCGGTTGAAGCCTGATAAAGCAACTTACGGCAATGGTTATGTTGGGGTGTTTGGATTAAACCCAGATGGCACAATTATGAGCGAGGCACAGCGATCGCAACTCGAATCTTTTCTCAATCGCAAAGCCGCTATGGCGTTGGTTACTTTATGGAACGTTGATACCTTTGATATTAATGTTAGTGCGATCGCTGGTATCCTCCCAACCGCCAACCCTGACAACATTGCCCCACTCGTTCAGGCAAAAATTACCGAGTATCTCAAACCCGGTAATTTGCCGTTGGGGGATTTGATTTTGAATAAGGCGATTGAGAAACGGATTCAAGATATCCCCGGTGTTGCTGAAGGCATTGTGTCCGTCAAGCTCAACGGACTAGCTCAACCTCAAACCTTACCCAATCGCTGGACTGTAGGGAAACTTGGTAAATTAGAATTGATTTTGGTCAACCAAGGACGGGAGTTTAAATATTGAGGACGGATAGATTTGTTTATCCGTCTTTGAGGCGATCACATTTTCGAGGTCTATGGGAATTCCCATAGACCTACAAAACAAGAAATATTCTGATTGGAATAATTCGGGTCCAATGCACTAAAAAATATTTTGTGCAGTTATTGACACAGCGTACAGACGGCGATACTATAAATATTAAGCGGTTGAGAAAAGTTTCTGAGGCTCAATCTCAACCGCACTCCAAGGTTAATTAGAGGTATTTTTATGGTACGCCAAAAAGCGTCACAAGTCATCATGCACGAGATACATGGTGTGCAAATTGGGCAAAGAAAAATAGACGGTTACATTAATGCTACGGCAATGTGTCAAGCTGGCGGTAAAAAGCTAAATGATTATCTGCGGTTAAAATCCACAAAAGAGTATTTCCATGCACTTTCTGTGGATACGGGAATTCCCGTATCCGGTAGTAGCAAGGGTTCTGGACTTGTGATTTTAACTGGCGGTAGTTTTGACGAACAAGATACTTGGGTTCATTTCGAGGTTGCGGTTGATTTGGGTAAATGGATATCGCCGCAATTTCGCATAGCTGTCAACCGTTGGGTTGTCCAGTGGATGGCAGGTTCTCAGGTAGAACAGCAGCAATCAAGCGCGATCGCCTTCCTCGTTTCATCTGTTACCCGCGAGTATCGACCTTGGGAGGTGCATTTTACCCCTGACTGGATACGAGAAGCTGAACGGTTAACTGGATGGTCTTGGTCTTGGGGTTGCATGGGAGGATTTATTAATAAGTCAGTCTACAATGTGTTGCCAATTGAGATGCAAGCCAGACTAGATGAAGTCAACCCACCTATTAAAGGTAAGCGAGCAAGAAAGAAGTTTCAGCACGTTACTACCACTGTTGATGAGCAAGTTATCAAACAATTAATTGCTGAAACATTGGGGATGATGCGCGGTTCTTCTTCCGAGCAAAGCTATTGGCGATCGCACTGTAATGCATATGGTAATGGCGTGCAATTGACTTTAGTCCTTGGGGGTTGTGATGAATAGACCTAGAACCCAAGCGCATATTGATGCTGACAACCGATACAAACAAACAGTAAAGCGTGTGCAGTTATCGTTTAAAGAGGATTCAGAATTACTTACCTACTTGCGATCGCAAGTAACAACCGACGCGGAAATACCAGCGCTAATCAAACAGATAATCGAAGCCCATAGGAAAGCATAATAAAAAGCGGGAGTACAAATCCCGCTTAACTAGTCAAAAGTAGAGAAAAATGAAAAAGTTAGTTGTTGCTACATTCGCAGTATACCAGCTTAAAAATATTTTGTGCAGCTATTGACACAATGTGTTGATGACGATACTATAAATTTAAGCGGCTAAGAGAAGTTTCTGACGCTCCCTCTTAGCCGCACCACAAAGTCTATTAAGGAATTTGCTTAATGAATATAATACCAAGAAATTGGAATGGCCGCACGATCCGCCAACGCGAGGATGGATATTGGTCTGCTACCGATATGTGTCAGGCTTGCGGAAAGCTTTGGGGTGATTGGAGTAGATTAAGTTCTACAAAAGAATATTTGAAAGTCTTGCAAAACAAGCATTATGCTGATTCCCATAATGGTCAACTAATTGATTCTAGTGTTGGTGGCACTCCAGAAACAACAGGTACTTGGGTTTATCGTAAAGTAGCTTTACGTCTTGCTCAGTGGTTGTCTCCTGAGTTTGCAGTGCAAGTTGACGAATGGGTGGAAGAACTACTGACCACAGGGAAGGTTGAGTTAACCCCGCCAAAAACCCAAGCGGAGATGCTTTTGATCTACGCACAGCAATTAGTCGATCTGGAGCGTAGTCAAAAGGCGCTAGAGCAAGAGCAGGAACGGTTAAATCAAAACCAAAAGCAATTGAATCAAAAGCAGTCGGAACTGACCGACCGCGTAGAACAAGTCGAACACGAGCAAGACAGATTTAACGCACCATGTGGGCACAAATACACGGTTCTTGGTTACTCGAAAAAGTTGGGGTTGGAAATATCGCTAAAAGAGTCGAGCAATAAAGGGAAGAAAGCAGCTTGTTTGTGTCGCCAAATGGGGATTGAAATTGAACAAGTTGATGACCCGCGTTTTGGGATGGTTGGGTTGTACCCTCAGTCAATACTTGCTCAAGTTTTTGGCGAGGGGCTGTAAGATGCCTGCTAAAAGAAAACGCACTCAAGCCAACATCGATGGCAATCGCCGATACCAACAAACGGTTAAGCGGGTAATAGTGACATTTAAACGAGATTCGGAATTGCTTGATTGGCTGCGATCGCAAGTAACAACCGACGCGGAAATACCAGCGCTAATCAAACAGATAATCGAAGCCCATAGGAAAGCATAATAAAAAGCGGGAGTACAAATCCCGCTTAACTAGTCAAAAGTAGAGAAAAATGAAAAAGTTAGTTGTTGCTACATTAACGTTAGTGATGCCCTTAGCGGTAAACGTAAAAAATGCTTTTGCATCACCAAAATGGGTCAGAATTGGAGTTGATAGTAGCGGTCAGGTCATAATGCTGGATGTTAACAGTATCCAGAATAAGCCTCATGCTAGCAGGTATACAAAGTGGTTTATTTATAAAATAAGTAATCGTGTAAACAGTGCTTATACAAAAGATTGCGCTGGTGGCGATGGTAAGCTGTCCTGGTATGTCAAGGATAAGCAAATTTGGGCAACAAGTAAAACTGGGGTAAAACTAGTTGAAACTGTTTGTAAGTAGCTAAGGAACCAACCACGCCACGACCGAACTCCCCTCTCGTACTCTAGCATTAACACCCCTTGTTAAATAAACTCTCATGTCAGCCTGTCCCCCCACTGCTAAGGGGACAGGCTCATTATTTTGGACAGATGCGGACAAATCCCCATACGCGCTATCTCCCTGATTGAGAAGTATCTCAGTCGAGCCAACATACAACGACAGCTTGACTGCCAAAGGTTGGTTAGGTGTAGTCGTGTCAACCCGAATACGTGAAGCGAATACGTAATTACCCGCAGCTGGCGCTGTAAACAGTCCATTGGTTGCAAAACCGCTACCCGTCAAACTTTCTAGGGGTATGCGGTAGTAAGTGTCTGTAGACGCGATCGCAAAGGTCGAGGTTTTCCGTCCTAAAGCCTGAATTTTCCACGCTCGACTATTGGCATAGTCAACTGTTGCGTAGTTCGATAAGTCGGGGTCAACAGGACGAACAGCAAACAATGGGTAATTCTGTAATTGGGTAACTGCACCCCCGCTTGCCTCAACTCTAGCAATCTCAAATCCTAAAGCGGGACGAGTTGTGGAAATGGCGATCGCGCCAGTGGCGTTAACAAACACAAACGAAACAGCGTTATTTGGTGCGGTAATGTTACCCGGTGCAACAGATGCGATTAGTCCCGATGGTAATTTTACCGCACCTCCTGTATAGCTAAGGTTTAATGCGCTGACGACACTGACCCGAAAAGCTTGCGCGGTTTCAGACCGTAATTGGTTAATAGTTTGATTGGCTACTGCAAGTTGCGAGTCTAAATCGAGAAGTTTGGCACGGACGGCGTTAATCCATTGAAAGCCAAGGCGATCGCTGTTAGCTGCTGTCTGAGAAAGATCGACAATATCCATGTTTGTAACGAAATATTACATAAGGCTGCAATAGGTTGCAAGTGGCTTAATAATGCAGTATATTAAAAACATAGAGAGCGCCAACCGGGAAAAGCAACGCTCTCTATGTTTTTTGTAAACTTTCTAAGGATCTACAATGTTAAGTTTAATTGAAGTCGAAAACCAAATCAAGAGCGAAATTACAGTTAATGCCGATGGTACGGGGAAAGCTACGGTTAGAGGAACTGCAAAGATTGTAGGGGTATCCCAATCTGCAATATCTCAGTCATTGTCAAGTGATAAGCTGGGAGTATCGGGATTGTCTGTATATCTTGTCGCTAAAGGGTTTGAGATTGATAAGCTATCTTTGTTCTTGGCAAGCGGAATTCCAGATTTAGCGGTTGCCGCGATCGCATCCTACTACGCAATGCACGCTGGCAGATATTGTACCGAGATTGCAAAGATGGCTTGCGAAGTGTTTCAAGCGATCGGAGTCAGGACTTGGATGCAAAAGATTGTAGGTTGGGAAGTAGCGGCTATTACAACACCAAACATCGAAGCTGACGCGGTAATGTTGTTGGAAGGGATGACGGTTTTAGCCAAAGGCATTAAAAAAGCAACTTCGGATATTCGTAACGACATTGCATCAAGCAATGTAATCGTTGTTAGTGAGGTTCGTGAAGTCGCTACCAATTCCGAAGAGAGAATCAGTGCAAAAGTTGATGCGGTGCAAGCCGAACTACTTAATATTCGTCAACTAGTCGAAAAACCAACAATCGTTGAACAAGTAAAAGCCCCACGTCGCAAGTCGCAAGACCAAAACATTAATATCCACGTTCCAAACGAGTCCCGGTACTTAGAATTAATTGCAATTGCCGAAAGTTCTGGAATGTCGCGCTCTCAATTCTTTTACGAAATCATCGAAAAAGCAATGGAGGTCTGTGTCAATGGCTAGGACAGCGAGATTCAGCGTAGACTTGACTGAGTTTGAAGAAGACATTAACCAAATTGCAGAAGACGAAGGACGTACTAAGGCAAATACGATTCAGAGGCTAATCAAGGAAGCGATCGCAGCACGTAAAGAAAAGGCGAACAAATAAAACGACAAAAAGACCATCACCTGTTAGCGTGATGGTCTTTTTGTTATGCCACGCGCCAAACATAAAGATGGTTATTTGCTGCACTTCCATCAATTTGAGAAGAAGAAATCACACTGCTAGCTCCAATCGCCTGAGTTATCACGTCAATATCTAACATCGTCCCCGCTGAAAGCTGTTCAAACCGGAAGCCTTGTTGCTTGTTGGTAAACGTGGCTTGCGTTGCTCCGTAAGCATAATTAAAAAAGTCACCAGCATCGACACCAGTACTTAAGTTCGCCAACATTGACCGGAAGCGAATTTGAACTTGCCCCTGCGACGATTGATAGTTACCTGTAATAGTTGCCTGCAATGCCACCATAAACAAATAGTTACCAGCTTCGGCAATTGTAATAATGCCATTGCTGTCTAGTATTGCACCTTGGTTTATTACCCTTGGGTTCCAAACGATTGTAGTCCGATTATCTTGCCCCAAAGCAATAACCGATGTTCTTCTTGCAAATATCAAAGGAGACGGCAACTTCCCTGTAGCAAGTTGCGCGATCGCGTCCTCAACATATTGGGCGGTCGGTACTTCCGTCCCCTTTTCACCCCCTGCAACCGGGAACGTTAGTGCGGGACGTTTCACCGCACCCGTCATCACTGGGTTATTTCGCGGTAGTCCGGCAGCAACAGTTAGGTAATTACTTAAATCCGGATTGGGAATAGAGGCTAGAGCGTCTCTAACGTCCCCTCTTGCAGCTGCCTCACTGCTTCCCGTCCAGTTGGTTGCATTGTACCCAACTATTTGCGCCCCTGTCCCACCGGTTGCACCCTTTGCTGCAATCATTAACCAGTTTGCGTTATCGCCAGTTGTAGGAGGTTGTTGATTTTGGGCAGGTGTTGCGCTTCTCCAAACATAACTATTGCCGTTGAAACTAACAATGTCGTTCAACGAGTAAATAGTGTTAACCGCATAAGCTCCACGGATTGCAAATTTTGAGGATATGCGATCGCGGTAAGTTGCCACCGTCGTCAACAACTCCGCCAACCTTGACAATCCAATATCAAACCACGGGAATTGAGACGGAATACCAATCAACGAAGTGAAAGAGACGGGAGTTGCGCTGTCGGGTGCTTGAGCGTGAAATGCGTCTTGTATTGGGATGTTTTGATTGGCAACTACACGATCAAGCAGCCGAGAGGTGGTGTCATGGACGCTTCCTGTGTACCACTTAGAATCGGTTGCCCATTGATGAACTGGTCCAATGTAGGTAGTCCCGTCAAGTAGATAGTAACTAATAACTGATTTTGTCTCAAACAATTCCCATTTGTAAGTCACTCCCTCTGACCCTACGCCTTGCAAATTTTGTGTCTGTGGAAGGGTGAGGGTAAACGTTGATGAAGTGATTGTCGCTTCGTATGCGCTTACAACTAAAGTAGGGGGATTTGTAGAATTATCGATAAACGGATGATCCGGAGTTGCACGAACTAATCCTGTGATGTTGCCGCTGATCTTGCCTGTAATTTGAACCATAGAAAAAACGATCGCGTGTTAGGCGATCGGCGCGTCTAGCTGTGAAGAATGAACCTATGAATTTAAATGTCAATATTCACTGTTCCAGGCAATCCAGTATTTGGCGCAGTTTCAATTACGATAGGTCCAGGGCTGTCTGGTGGTGGTACGGGAGTTGGTAAAGGCTCTCCAGGTTCGGTCGGCGATTTAACGGTAGGAATTAACTGTTGTACCGCGTCCTTCGCTTTGCCAATTTGTTCGGTTTGAAGATTGAGTGACGCGATCGCATCTTGCAACTGTTCAGGGCTAGCAGCACCAGCGGCGGCATCTTCTAAAGCTTTCTTGATTTCCTCAGATTCTTCTTTTACTGCATCAAGGACGGATGCGATCGCTAGTCCGTTGCCTTGGATTGCTCTCAATAATTCTGGAAAAGTTGCCATAATATACTCTTTTAGCTCCGATACTTCTTGCTTGAGTGTTTTTTGCTTTTTAGACATGAGCCATGCAAGCCAATTAAAAGATATCACAATTGATACAGTGTGTTATTGGAAAAACAAATTCCCTTGCGAGTATCGACCACCACGCAAGGGAATTTTAACAATTTATTTAAAGGGTGTGTGTTATACGGATTGCGGCAGGTCAGGGTACGTTTCGCTAAAAATGATAATATCACTTTATTTATACAAGAGCAACAAAAAAATGAATTGGCGAAATGCGGTTACACGCAACTGGAAAACCACCACTATTGGTTCTGTCACGGCAGTAAGTGGGTATATTGCTATGTTTCCCGTAGGATTCACAGCGGAGGCTGTCAACTTAGCCAGATATATTCAAGTAGGTGGGTTTGCTTCATTGGGATTGGTTTCCAGAGATTTTGACACAGAAAAGCGGGTACCGAAAGATACTCGCGACGATGGAATAACTTGATTAAGCTGTGTCAAGCTAGAAGTCAAATAGTTTTTGCTGAAACTGTTCGCCAACAAGTCGAGCAAACAAATCTTTAAATTCTTGTTCAGAAGGGCAGGCATTGACAATCATCAGTACCTTGTCAAAGTGCTGTTTGTGCTTTTCAGTGGCGTTTTCTTCTAGCCATTGGTGGATGGTTTGCTTTCTATGTCCGTTGCTTTGGACAGGATTGTTCTTGTCTAGCTTTGCTCGTTCGTTTGCATCTAAAGTGTGATAAATGAACGACCACATCCAGTTGGCTAACTTAGGGTGGTTGCGTCCCACTTTTGAGAAAAGATGCCACCTTGTCCATATTTTTGTCGCCAAACAACGGATGAGACTTGCGAGGTTTGTCCATGATGCGGTTATCGTCTTCGCGTCGTTGCTCAATTGTGCGGCAAGTACCGTAAACTTGGTCAAAGCGATCGCGTAAGGAGTCTTTGCCCAAAGCATCAAGAATGATTTCAGCTTTCACATTGTCGTTTTTATCCTCAAACCGCCATAAAGTAAAAGCATCGTCAAGCGACAATGTTTCGGCATAGCGGGACTGCTTTCCGTCGTAATATTTGACCGCTAGGGAAACCCAGGTAAACCCTTTACTAGCAAGTCTTCGAGCTTTGTCAGGCGCGTGGTACGGCAACCTAGCTAAATAGTACTTAGCAACACTAATTGCTTTCAATACCTGAGACTGGCTCATCCGATACTCGCTAGTCTCTGTTATCCGAATTGCATCAAATTCTAAATCGCCGATATATAGTTTAACTGCCTCGGCTGGGCTATAATCTTTTTTAGCCATCTTCGTACCTCGAATACGTTTATGGTTGCGTGGGCTGATTGATAACCGGGATGTCTCACCATCCCTTTGCCCATTTAAATAATTGTATCAGCAAAAATACACCGTGCTTGCATCGACACAATAAATATTTTTGCTGTAAACTACTGGAAGTATATACAACTGAAGTTGTGACTATTTACTGCGATCGCGTCTTGTCAGGTGAACGAATTAAAAACTTGCGAGAAAAACATGAACTTTCACAGGGGCAATTGGCGTACTTGATAGGAGTTCGCCAACAGTCTGTAGCAAAGTATGAAAAAAGAGGAGTGAGGAATTACTGGGTAGTGCAAAGGGTTGCGATCGCGCTTGGAATTAAACTTTCGGAGATATGGGAGCCATGACGAATGAATTAGCCTTATGGCAAGCTGCATTAAATGCGATCGCTATTGCTAGAGCTTGTCAAAACATTTACACGCCAAGGACGGATAACCTTGATGCTTGGCTAGCAGCAGAGGAGAGATTAAGTGCCGACAGCAGGTGAAGCTTTCCGAATTGCCCAACGCTTTGACAAGTCTTTGGCGACTGCTGAAGACAACACCATTGCCCGAATTAACCAAATTCTGCTCAATTCCTATCTCAAGTTAGAAAGGACAATGCGGTTAAAGTGGGACGAAATGGAGCGCGATCGCCCTTTTCTTCCAGCCCAACGGCAACTACTCGTTACTGAGCAGCTAGGCTATTTGTTGCAGTTGATTAACCCACAGCAACAGTCCGCAATTGAAGCGATGTTTGGAGAGTTGTTAGCCTTTGCGTCAAACCACGGAGTTAACCTTGCTGATGCTTTATTGGGCGATGCCGCTATGTTTTCGGCTGTACCAGTGGAGGCGATCGCTTACTCAGCCACAGAATCCTATAATCGACTCCTCCGACATGGGGATGATTTTGCCTCTAAAGCTAGCATTGCAATTGGTGAGGGATTGGCTCAGGGATGGGGAGCGCAGAAAATAGCAGGAATATTGAAAGAGCAATTAGGAGTTACAAGGTGGAGGGCAGAAGCGATCGCCCGTACCGAATCAATCAAAGCATACAGTAACGCCAGTCAGCAAAAATATAATGATGCAGGTGTTGAGGAAGTGGTATGGGTTGCTGTTAGGGAGGGGGTCTGCAAATTTTGTACTTGGCGTAATGGCAAGGCTTTTAAATTAGGTTCCATCATCCACCCTGGTCACGTAAATTGCAGGTGCTGCCTGATTTGCAGGGTAGGAGATATTGCAGATAATGATTTTTGGCTAAATTATTCAGATCAATTGACAGGCGATCCGGGACTAATGCCATTTGAAAAAGCTGCGGGAATGGCGATCCCGCCTAAACCGACATGGATACCAAAAAGAAAAGACGGATAGAACAATCTATCCGTCTTTGAGTGATAGGAAAGCTTTTGTACTGGCTACTGAATACCGGGGATTGGAAGTTGTCCTATGCATTCAGGACGCGCTACCCGCGTGTTTTGTCGCTTTTTCTGCTGGTGAAATCGGAAATATTGCTCGGTTTTAACTCGGATTACAGCAGGTAATTTGGTAATATCTGTGCCACGACGCGATCGCAACGACATTACCAAGATATTGAACGTATCAATGCTTAACCGCATCTTCCCGTCCACTAGTTCAAAATCAACCGATTCAACAAATGCGACTTGCACTGCATCTTTAAGTTGGTGCTTATGGACAATACCCGATACTTGATGCAACTCTTCTAATGTTTTCGGGAAAGCAATTTGACTTTCTGTTTCGGTTGATTTTGATTCAAGTTGAGCAATGCGTGCTTTGAGTGTTTCAACTTCTGGGTTCGGATCGGAGAATAGCGATCGCTCCAAGTTGACGCGGTATTGCTTCTCTATTTGGATCAAGTAATCAAGGTACTCTGCCCCTGCGACAGTGTTAGCTCGTGCTAACGCAAACTTGTAACTATCGACTGTTAAGTAAATCTTATTGAAATCCTCCGAATGATTATAAAGCAGCGCCAATTGGCGCAAGCCTTGCTCTACAACAGGCTTGAGTCCTGAGCGTTTAAGTAAGTATCTTTTTGCGTCTGATCTTCTGCTATAGCCAAAGCTTTCCCAAACGGCATCAAAGTCAATCGGGAATTGTTCCCCGTCGCGCTCTGCTTCGAGCGCATCTAAAATGTATGTTTCTGTTAGCATGGTTTTGTCGCCTAGTAGAGTAGGTGATCTGTCAGCGGCAATGGGCTAGGTGCAAACTAGCCTTGCTGGCATTAAAATATATTGTATCTTAAAACGCACAAATAATTAATTAGCGACACAAAATAATTTATGGTACGTTATTTTCTCGACACAGAATTTATTGAAAACGGGTCAACTATCGATTTGATTAGCATTGGAATTGTTTGTGAAGACGGACGGGAATATTACGCTATCAATTACGATTGCGATCGCACCAAAGCGGATAATTGGGTGAAAAAGAACGTCTTAGCATTTTTACCTCCTGAACCATATCCACAGCTTTTTAGGGATAGAAAAGCTTTTGAAGAGTCAGAAGTATATAAACAAGGATGGAGAAACAGGGCACATATAGCTACAGAAATCTTAGAGTTTGTTAGGTGGAATAAGAAAAAGCCATATTTTGTAGAAGGTGAAAAGCCTGAGTTTTGGGGTTATTATGTATCTTATGATTGGGTTGTTTTCTGTCAACTATGGGGGAAAATGATTGACTTGCCAAAAGGCTTCCCAATGTACATAAATGACATCAAGCAACTTTGCAACCAGCTAGGCGATCCAGAATTGCCAGAACAAGGAAAGGAAGAACATCACGCGCTTAATGATGCTAGATGGAATAAAAGGGCATGGCAGTTTCTAAAAGACAGAGAGGGATTTGGGAGAAAATGAAGCAATCGAAACTAGTTGAATTAGCAAACAAAGCGATCGCCAGATGGAACGACCCAGACCTTCCAGAATTGCCGGGTTCCCCAGTAGTAAAAATAGTTGCATCAAAGCTTGCTTCTGAACTAGAAATTCATCCGCAGGTAATTGCAACTTATTTGGGAACGACAAGCAGTAATAAGCACGTTTATAATATCCCCGCAAGCGCAATTATTGAATATTTCTCATGAATGTACTTGAAAAGCAACTTTTGGGCGGCGATCGCGCTTTTGAATTTCTCAACATCAGAACGGATGGCGTAACGCCTATTCCTGGTAAATCAAAAGAAGACGTTCGCCGTGATTTTGCGGCAGGTTTGCTATCGCGATCTGACGCTTTGCAAATGCTTGGGTATGAGGACGAGGGTATATCAGAACGTGCTGACGCAGAGTACAAAATTGACTGGCAACCCAACACTCTATCTTCATCCACTGAATCAGGAAGATTTATTGATTTTGAGGAATTAGACGGGAAAGAATGGGGCGATCGCTCTATCTATTTAATTCAACGCTCCAATGCTGGCGACCTGTTTGCTGTCGGGTATGAAAATGAAGAGGTTGCAGAAGAGGCGTATCTTACAATTGCACCTTTGAATGGATACCTAGGAATTGAGGAGATAACCAGTGACAGTGAAAGAAGCGATAGCCTCCGGTTGGACAGGAATTATGTGCGCGATTCTCGTGGTCGTTTTGCTCGTGTGGCTGGAAACTCACAGCCAAAAGAGGTAGTTGCGCTAGATCGAATTAATTCCAAAACTAACATTGCTCAGTTAAAGGCGATCGCTGATAAGCATGGAATTGCGGTTCCCAAGTCTGCACACAAGCGAGAATCTTGGCGGCAAGCGATTAAATCGCACCCAGAAGGCAGCCCATATTTTGAGAAGAAGCCGCGAGCCAAAAGTCCAATACCAGGGAAGAGAAAAAGTAGTTTAGAACAGAGAATATTTCAGACTGATTTTTCGGATCATAAACAAATTATCTTTCTAGGAAAATTTTTAGCATCTGAACACATTAAATCGTCTGAACCATCGGAAGAGGAATTACAAGCGATGGAATCTCGCAACGAATTTGGGAAAAAAGCACAAGCAGCGTTGAAGGCAAGGAACACAAAGGAAGCAAACAAGTATATTAACTCTTTTCATAAAGCGGAAAAAAAATACGAAGCTTTAGCTTCTGAAAGGAAACAAGCGCTAGTTATTGAACACCAGAATCTTAAAGATGCGATCGCAAAGCATCACGGGTTGTCACCATCCGTGAAAAACGCGATGGCTGAATCAGTTGTATATGATCTCCCAAAAGCGTCACCTAAGGAAATAAAAGAAATAAAAGATCATCTTGCCGAATTTTATGGATTATCTGGCGGAAAAGGAGCAGTTTCTTATGTAGAACATTCTAGCGATAGAGCGTTCGCCAACGAACAGCAAAGCTTAATCAACGTTGGCAATAAAACCAATAAAGAAATTATTTTTCATGAATTAGGTCATCATGTAGAATACAATTCTTCATCAGTCCAGTCGGCTGCGCGAGATTGGGTAAAAAGCAGAGCAACTTCCCAAACGCCAGCAAAGCTCTCCGATCTCACTGGAAGCAAAACTTACGGAAATGATGAAATAGCTTTGCCCGACAGCTTCATATCTGCTTACGTAGGAAAGGTTTACGCTCACGGATCTACAGAAGTATTGAGCATGGGTGTTGAACATTTGGCAGAGCCAAAAAAAATGATTTATCTTCACCAGCAGGATATCGAACATTTTCACTTTACTATAGGAGCATTGTTAAATGCAAATTAAATTGCTACACAGAGTAACTAATGAATATTACACAATCAACACTGATAATGGCTTTGCTGATGACGCTACTATTAACCCAGATTATTTAGGCGATCGCGTTGAATATTTAACCCGCGAGTTAGAAACCAGTTACGGCTACTATGGGCACACCATCAATCCGATAGAAACCACTAACATTGATTTAGCGGTCGCGGTAAGATCGCTCCCGTCTTTTGAAGTCCTATCGATCGACCCCGAGCCAACACCGTCGAAATTACCAGAAGGGTCAGTAAGTTAAAACCTTTTATTAGTTTTAAGATATGTCTACCCGAAAAGTTATAGGCACAATACGAAGAATAGACGGTTCCCCGCGAAAATATGCAAAAGTGACATTTAGGCGAGTTGTCGGCTCGTATACTTTTGATGCTCAATATCCTGCGGATATTTGTCAAGTAACCACTGATTCTTTTGGACGTTTTTCTTGCATACTTTGGTGCAATACCGAGTCTGAAGCGGGAGAAACACTTTACGAATGTCTTTTTGAAGGCGATCGCTTTAAGTTTAGTTTACCTGTCGGGGTAGGCGATATTGATTTATCTTCTCTTCGCGCAATGGGAAGTCATGTAAACGACCCAAAGCATGAGACGGTATTAGAGTACATAAACTCTCAAATAGCTTTGTATCGCGGAGGAGAGTATTATCAATATTTTTATCCTGGGATAAACGAAAAAATTTTTACGTTAACAAATCCCGTTACATCTCCTGAAAAATCACAAATTTTTCTGAACGGACTGAAGCAGCAATTTGGAACCGATTACAACATTGACGCAAACCTGATAAATTGGATTGCAGAAATCTCTTTGTCTCCAGAATATTTACTTGAGGTTTATTATTAATGTTACTCAAATCTTCTCAAATAGCTGCACTTTTCGACGGTTTTATTAGAATTAATAACTTTAACGCCAATGCGAACAGCAGTAACATCACTACGGCTATAACAACGCCTTTAGCTACAGCGGGAAGAGGTGGTGTTTCCGTCCCTCTCCAAGCGGCTACGAATACAACAATCGGGGTTGTTACTACAGGAACCACTGTTGCTTTATTTTTAGCATCATCGGAAAAACCTGCTCTTGATAATGCTGGAAATAAAGTTTATGGTAGATTGACTGAATCCTCTGGAGTCTATACCCTAAACTATTTTAGCAACGTTGCAGGCGTTGAAACGGCTTACACTTTTGCCTCTACAACGATAGACTTTGTAATTCCTTATCGGTTTGATTTTGCAAGACTGCCTTCGGACTTTGCGATCGCATTTCCTATAAACGATATAAATATTGCGGCTGGCGGAGGTGTAGTCGCTCGCCAATTTTCAGAAAAGTTAACAGTTACTGCAACAAACACTTTAAGTAACCTTACCTTTACGCCAAATTTTGACTACAATATTTCGGTAGAAATCAACGGAAAAGTCGAAAATAGTTTTGGTGGTGGCTCGGCCTCATTTTCCCGAAATGTAAAGACATTGATCTGGAATCAAGCTAACGCAGGATATCAAATTTTAACCACTGACGATGTGGTTGCTCGCTATACCACTTTAGAATAAAGCCGTAATGTCGTTATTAAAATTTGAACAAATAATAGGAAAGACTTTGCAGATATTATCGCAAGCGAATAGTTTTGTAGCAAGCATATCTGCGTCAATAACCGCCAGTAGAAGTTTTTTACTTCCAGATAAATCGGGAACCATTGCTGTTGTCAGCGATATTACCAACGCTGAACAATACGGCAAATTCACAGGCTTGAAATCAAATTATTATCTGCTAGGCAATGATTTAGGAGCGATTCCCGTTGCTGGCGGACAATCTGCAATTGTTTCGTACCACGGACTAAGATTGGGCGGGCATAATGGCTCGACGTTATACAACTCAAGCTATGTGCCGTACGATCCTCCTTTAATTGGAAATATTGAGAATAGAAGCACATTTGTTGTAGGTATTTGTGCAGGTGCAACACAGGCACCGTGGCACACTGGTGTTGGTACAACTAACGCGCTAGGAATACTGAACCTTTACCAGACTTCGTGGCACACCAATGGTACTTTTATAAATTGTAAAAATAGCTCAATGGTATCAAAATTCTCCGTGAACCTCAACGGCGAACTTTTTGTGGGAACAGACAAAGTAATTGGCGCTCGTGAAACAGGATGGACGACAGCGATCGGAACCTCTAATAAAGGCACTTTTAATACCGCAACGGCAACTGCGACAGAATGCGCTCAAAGAATTAAAGCACTTGAAGATATGCTCAGAGCGCACGGGCTTATAAATTAATGGAAACACTACTGGACAAAATATATGTTCATAACTATTGAAGAGGCGATCGCGGTGGTGAAACAGTATGCGGGTATTCCTGTAGCTAGTTTTCAGTGGGATGAATCGCTGCTTGCATTGCTTGAGGGGTCTAGGGGGCTTGAATCTTACCGACCATACATAGTGGCTGCGTTTCATTTGTGGAGTGCCTCCGGCGCAGTAAGACAGCAGTTGTATGAGGGAGATGGAGCTAAGTTTTTAAAGCCAGAAGATTTAACGCCGACGATAACAGGATTATTGGCAACGCAAGAGGCTATAGACGGACAATTAACGGGAATACCGGAAAGTTGGTCAATTATCAAAGTTCGATTGCTTTGTGGGTGTTCAAAAGTAGCAACAACGGTTACAGCAGGAGGAGGAAGTCTTGTAATTTGAATGTGCAACAAAGAATCCAACAGTGGCCGCAAAATGCGACTACTGGCGATTCCCAGAAAAAGGCATAAAGTATTCTGTGTCGCTGAATAACAGCGCGTGCGTTTTAGTATACAATATTTGAAATGCAGAAGGCTAGCGCTAACTAGCCCGTCAACACTGCACGCATCCCTTAGACAAGGATGCTATCCACATTTCTAAGCTAACTAGAACATGGACAGTAAAGATTCTAGCATGACCAAAGCGCATAACTATGCGTCGGCATTGAAAACCATCAACATTGCGTTGCCTGTTAATTTGGTCGATGAATTGTTGGGGCTAATTGACCAGTTTGTTAAGAGCAAAAACATTAGACGCAACGAAAAAGGCGATTACTCAATTTATGATTTTCTTGCCTACGTCTGCAAGAAAATCAACCCTAGTATTCCTTGGAAACGTTTTGGAAAGCAAAACCCAGCAGTCCTAACAAAATGTTCGTTCTGCCAATTCCCTGGAGAAAGACAGTCTAGAACCCCCGTTTGCTCAAAGTTTCACCTAATAGTAATTGCGTATTTAATGCCTGGTGAATATGGGGATAGGTTGCGTAAAGCGAGTGCTAATTTGATATGCGAGGTGCTAGAACAGTACCCGATCGCCAAACTAGAATCTATCCTCGCACTCGATACCGTCCCTGGCGACAAACCAGGATATCCATACAGTGACATCGACTTGCACCAATTCACCGGCTACGCATCTCTGGACTACACCCGAAAGGTAATTCGCAAGGACTACATCAAAGGGGCTGACTATATTAAGTTACAAGGTCGGTACTATCTCACGGCAGAAGCCACAGCTATCACGTGTCGAGTGGCAAGACCAGAGAACGGATCGACGATTCCTGACGAAGTTTGGTACTACCCAGTCACACGAGAGAAAGCACAGCAGCAACAGCAAAACTCAAAGATTAACCGTAGGCGATCGCAGCAGGACGATTCAAATCAATTAAGCTTGTTCTAAACCCTGTTCAAACACCAAAAAAGACGGATAAAGTTAATTTATCCGTCTTTTTTGTACGCATTCCTCCACTCATCAAAATCTACATTCCCAGCCACGATCGCACGAGCAATATCAATATATTTCGCATCACAACGAACATTGCCATTGTCAACAGCAGCCAAAGCAATACGGCAATTCTCCACAATTTCATCAGGTATAGCACTGTCAGTTTTTTGCTGGGGAATAGGTTGTTTGTTTGGTGGTGGCGCAATAGTTTCGCCTTCTAACGTAATGTTGTAATCAAACTCGGCTGACTCAAACTGCTTACGTGCGATCGCCGCATCATAAACACCTAGGTTAATATATTTCTCGTCCCTCTCGGACGCAAGCTTCTGCACCCCTAACTCTTCTTCTGGTGTCATTCGGTAGTTGAGAGGAAACGTCAAACTCCATCCGTCTACTATCCGTCCTTTAGTGGGAGAATCCGCAGCCAGCATTATTAACTCAAATGCTGTTTCAAGGGGCGATCGCTGTGTGTTTTCCTGCCACGAATTCAACCGATATGCATGATCAAGTCGGGAAAATTTAAATGCTTCCCCGCTTGTTAAGTTGGTTTTACCCAGTTGATTAAACAATAAAACCCTGGAAACGTCGGTATCGCTTGACCATGCCTCTTCTAGCTTTTCAATTGCTTTGTCAACTCCTTGATATTTGTTTTCAAGGTTATCGATTGCCTCATTATCAAGATCGTACATTTCCATTCTGGCGGTTGAGCGGGTTAGGTCGTTAGTAAGCGCACGCTCAACTAAATAGTCTTTGTTTTCTACTGTTGCTAAGTTCTTAACCCCAAATTTTCGCAGGCGATGGTCTTGTACCATTATGGAGAGAGATTGTATGCCAGGGTAGTAAGCACAAAATGATTCATACATTGGCTGGATAATAGAATCATGAGAACCATTGTTACTCCACAACCCAGTCCTATCAAGTCTAACCCCGCTCAACCGTAGCACTCGGCTTGAATGCCAAATGCGAGCATTATCTGGTAAGTCATCAGTCATTGTGATTATTTCGTAAAATTCTACATCACTCCATCTACGGCTTAGTGGGCGAGCAGGACGAATTTCCCAACGAGAGTAAACTTTTAACCAGCGAATTGACTTGATGCGATCGCGGTTAACTTCTTCCATTGGGTCACCACCATCCGCTATTCCCATCAATACATAACCATCACCAAACCAGCGAGAAAATAAAGAGGCTTCTGTGATAGCTTCTTTTAATTTCAGTTTTTTTGCATACTTCATCAGGTCTTCAGGTGATAGGCTATTACTAGCTTTTCCAAAATTAAGCTTGCACCAAGCCTGTTTTGCATCAAGAGGATAGAGGGATACCGCCCTTTGAATAACCCCTGATTTGCGGTATAGCCCTGATAATTCATCTTCTGTCAATGGACGAACAGCAGGATTAATTTCGGTGTATTGGCTTTTATCTCGGCTCCCGCCTAATCCCGTCATACGATTGTAAAGCAGCGATCCAAAAGCACCTGCAAGTTTTGCAGAATCTAGCCGGACATTTTCAGTCATCTTTAATAGCACGGTTGTGCCGTTATCAACACGTTAAAATCATGTTAATGGTTTTGGGCGCAACTATGCAAATAGTGTGGGGTAAGCAGCAGCTTTTTGGGTTTTGCTCGGCTTGTCATAATTTTAGACAAACATACTGCATCAGAGAAGAAAAAAAATATTGCATTAACTGTGGAACTTTTTTGACTCAAAAAAATGGATGGGTTCAATCGGCGCAACCAGTTAAAGTCAAAAAGAAACTCCAAACTCGCAGCAAGAAAATCAAAAAAATTAGACAAAACGTAGCTGAACAACGGCGAAAAACTATACTCGATTTGCTTGCAGAATCGCCAGCAACAATATTTGATATTGCACCATTATTAAACAGAACAGTAGAAACCGCTTACCATTACTGCTCTATTTTGGAAAAAGAAGGATTAATTGAATCTTATAGGCGCGATCGCGCTACTCCCCTCACTTATTGTCTTAAAGGGCAAAAGCCCGAACTAATCAAAATTCATGGACTGACCACCTGGAATAAAATAATAAATGCTTTGGCGGAGTGCGATCGCCCTCTAACAACAGCGGAAATTGCTGAAAAAACTGGGATGATTCAAACAACTATTAGAGCTATGGCAGCGAAAATGCATAAAAAAGGAGCGATCGCTGCTTGGGTTAAGCAAAGCAGATATCATGCAAAATATTATGCCCTCCAAAAAGACGGATAATTTATCCGTCTTTTTGGAGGGCATTCCGCACGATTCGATTAACCAAGCTTAAATAATCGTCTAGCTCTTCAAATTCATCTAGCTCGTTTGTTTCGTTTAAAGTCAGCGATAACTCTTTTTGTTTCGCTAGCAATGCTTCTATTTTTTCAATAGTAGTACTTGATGCGCGAAAAATAGGCACGTTTTCGACTAGTTCAATACGAATAGCTCCATCTAGTTGTAATTTCTCAAGAAAAGACCAATTGTTTTTCATTGACTTGCCCCAACACTAAATCAATTCTACACTCTAGTAATTGTCCGTCTTTAGTCCAACGTGATTCGGTGCGATCGCACTTCAACATTACGCAGGGGCTAAGTTGTCGTTGTCCCCACCGCCAAAATAAGATTGGTGGCGCTCCGTTTTCTGGTTGCATCAACGAAGTAAGTTGGTCAATGTAGTCACCTATCAATGCATCATTAGCCCCAGCAGGAAAAGACATAGATAATGACCACCCATTGATTGAGGCAAATTGAAGGATAGGGACATTTCCACTTGTATTGCTTGGTTGATAGCTAATCCCCCTTGACCATTGCATTTCGGTAGGGAGTAACAAGAATTCCCATGTTGCTTTACCGTCTAGTCGTGCGATCGCGGCGTATTGGGCGTTGATACTGCGATCGTGCGGGAGAGTGTTAAGTACTTTTATATTCATGGCAGTAAATATTTTGTGTCGTTTAATTTTACCGCGTGCATTCTGGTGTACAATCTTTTTGAGATGGGCACGGTGCTGATAACACCGTTTGCTTTGAACAACCCACCAACCATAAACGTATTAGAGGTACGAAATGGCTATAGATATTTTAACAGCAGTTGTCGCACCTGTGGCGATCGGGCATATCGAAATTGAAGGTTTGCATACTGATTGTGGGCGTTTTGCGGTATCGGTTCAACAAGCCGCAGATTTGTTCCAGGTTCGTCCGGATAACGCGCAGAGAGACTTCAAACGCGCTCTGGGAAGGGATGTCAGGTTCGTCCGAATTCGCATAAAAAACGCTGAATCTAAAAAAGCAGAAAATGCTATATTGCTTGATGATTTTAGAAAGCTAGTTCTTAAGCTCAATAAGAAAAGCAATATAGTTGCAGAAGTTCTTGTCGAAATTCTTTGCGGAGTCTCGCTTGAGCAACTGTTTGCCGATGCATTCGACATCAACTTAACCAAATCCGATCGCCAAGACATTGCGAATCGCATTCTTGATAAAGCCTGCCCTTGGGACTTGATGTACCAGAAAGAACTTCGTGAGAAAGGCTTTTCATGGTACGGCAGCCAATTTTATTGGGTATACTTCTACGGCTGGATGGACGCAGAGGAAAAGGCAAAACATGAGCGTTTAAACCCAGTAATAAATGGTCGCCGCAAAGACAAAATCCATCAGTGGATTGAACCTGGAACTCGCGATCGCCTTCGCGATAAAGCAAAGGAACTAGGGATGCTGATTCGGATGTCTCAGAACCGCATTCAGTTTGAGAAAAACTTTGCGGCTTTATATGGGCATGGTTATCAAAACGATCTTGGCATCTAACCAACAAATTTCTCCCATCGTTTTAGGACGGATAGAATTTAATCTATCCGTCTTTTTTTTATCGTCCATACCTTAAATCAATACTGGCGGAAGTAGTCAGGTTGATAGTGGAAGCGGTGCCAGTTCGCGTGACTTGGAATTCAAGGTAAGCGATATTTTCAAGAGCAATCGCGGGTTGAGTATTGCTAAATTTAGAACTGCCTATAGTCTGACTTTGGTTGTTGTAAATCAGTAAATCAGTAGCTACCCCCGTCCGGCTGTATGCCCTAATTCGCATTTCCCAGTAATCGGTGGAACTACTGCCGCTGCCATTTGCTCTTAACTGAGCATAGATGTTTTCGATGTAGATTCGGGGAACACGAAGAGGAATCAATTTTGACATCACCACATTGCTCAACCCTGCGACGGGAACGGGGAAATCAGTGACGACGATTGAACTGTACCAATTAGCTGATTTATATACCCAAGGCTGAGGAGCGATCGCGTTTGCAGGTTCAAACCAAAATAGTTCATCCCCAGGTGGGGGGACTGTCCCTACAACACCTATCGACAGCTTCCCATCGATCGCAGTTTGTAGCCCGGTGACATTAGCGATCGCATGACTGTGCGCTGTTGGGGTACGGGCATCGCTCAATCTTGAGTCATTATTACTAACTTTCCCGTCAAGAGCGATTTGTAATCCTGTGACGTTAGCGATTGTGTGAGTATGGCTTGCTAACTCAATTGTTATTTTGTAGCTACTCCACGTTGTTGAACTGCTGGCAATTTCATCATCGATAGCCGCACCCCCGCTACCCGGCTTCCAACCGCCGATAATTCCATCCGGCATTGTCGGATTCCCGTCAACCCATTTATCAACGTCGTAATCTTCGTCCGTTCCTTCTGTGTAAGGAAGCAAAAGACGCGATCGCAAATCATCCGCTAGTGATTTGATTCTGGCTAATTCTTCAACTGTGACGCGATCGCCTCCACATACGATCTCGACTTTGGTAGAAGTTATTTCGATAAATGAAGACCCAAAGCCCAATGCAACTCGCAATGGCTCATCTTCTATTTCTATTACCTTAAACAACGCTTCTCGAAAAGATTCGAGTTCTGGGTAGGCTGTAGATGCGATCGCGATCGTTTCTATTAACTTTTTCATATAAATCAAAAAATAAATAGCCACAACCAAAGTTGTATTTTTGAGTATCCCTTGACAGCTTATTTTATCTTGGTTTTAGATTGTGCTATAGGAATAGATGCCGTTACGATTTGATGCACGACAAAGTTTAACCTGGGAGAAGCTAAGTGGCGATCGCTACCTAGCTCATTCTGTGCTGGGGAAAGCTGGTTTACCTCTAAAGTATTACCATTGGGACGGGAAAGGCTGGAAAAATCGAATAGAGACGGTGCGTCATGACGAGCTTTTTAACGATGATTCGCTACTAAGTGCCCGTGCTATCCCATTGCTATTAGGTCATCCAAAATCTGGCCGGTACGACAACAATAAAGAAGGGCTATTAGTTGGACATACTTTTGACTCGTTCCTTAGAGAGGACAATCAGCTAATTATGCCCGTTGTCGTAGACGATCGCCGAGGAGTGCGGATTATTAATGATGCGATCGCCTCTGGGTTAATGGCAGAGGTTAGTCCAGGGTACTCGATAACAGGGTTGGAGCGGCAGGACAATATCTTTTATCAGATAGGACGCAGATACGACCATTTAGCTTTGCTGTCGCCCGGAGAAGGAAGGGGAGGACAGGCGATCTCGCTGCGTACTGACAGTCAGGACGATATAGCTGGGGCTGAAACACAGTTTTTTTTCGTCGGTGAAGTTTCCAAAAAACAAAATAATAATTTGGAATTAGAGGGGGAATTATCCCCCTCCCGGACAAAAAAAGGAGGTACAAAATTGAAAGTAAAGCTTGACGGTAAAGAGTTTGAGATTGAGGATGCTGAATTAGCTCTCGCCATCGAACGAACTAATACCCGAATTGATAGCCTGACAAGTGAAAAAGACGCATTGACCGCTGATAAATCCAAAGTCGAAGGTGAGCTAGCCGGAATCAAGACTCGGTTAGATGCGGCTGAATCGAGTAAGCCAACTGAAGATGCGATCGCTGTCGATATCCAAGAGCGTCTTGATACGTGGGTGTCCGTCCTGCCTGCATTAAGGACGGATAAAAAAGATTTTCAACCAGACTATAAACTTACTCCAACCGAAATTAAGCAACTATATTTCAAAGCTAAACACCCAGGCATCAAACTTGACGGCAAATCTGCGGCTTATGTAGATGGTCTTTGGGATGCCCTAAAACCTGCTTTAAAATCAACCGACGAGGAAGCAATCGATAGAACAGATGCTTTGTTGGAGCAGTTGAATAGGGCAGATGCAGCGCTAAAAGATGAGAAAGACGATCCGCTAATGGACAAGATACGCGATCGCTATAAAACTGCTCACAAGAAAACCAAGACGGGGGCAATGAATTAAAAATGCCGATATTTCAATCCCTGAGAGGGTGTCTTTTTTGCCCCTGTAAAATTATAGCAAGAGAGGAAGATTAATGCCGATAACTGATTACACTCTTCCAATTGACAAGTTGCTTCCTTGGGGCAAAATAGCAACTCTTGACAATGCTCAAATATGGGCGTTCAAGCAATCAACAGCCGTCATTTACCCTTTTGGGTTTGGAGTGGTTAAAGGTGCCACTGATGGGACGGTTAAACTCCCTTCAGCGAAAACTGATTTGTTTTATGGAATTGTTCGCGCTGCTGATATTTACGAAAAACGCGCAGGATACTCTGTCTCATCTCAAGGATATGACGGTTTTCCTGCAAAAGAAGTGCTTTCTGTTATTCGCGGGGGATCTCCCGGAACTCCTATATCCGTGCCAATATCGCAAACAGTAGCAGATGGAGATCCTGTTTTTCTCCAAGTTTTAGATAACACAGTCAACACTGCTGGAATTGCAGGAACTTGGAGAAAAGATTCAGATGGAACTAGCCCAAGCGATCGCGCGATTGTAATTACTTATGCACGCTGGATAGGAATGAAGCAAGCACCGGGGGCGAACACGCTAGGGACAGGATATTTAGAACTGAGGATGCCCAACTAATGCCTAGTTTTTTATATAACGATCTGACGCAATTAATGCCGAAGATTTTAGAACCTCGATACGAGACTCTATATTTTGAGAATGGAGATTTAATTCCGACCCAAACAGATTTAATCCCAGGTGCAAGAGAAATCGCCTACGAGCGCTTTTCTGAATTTGGGGATGCTGATTTTGTCAGCGATGCAACAACAAATATTCCGATTGTTGACATTTCTATTGATGAAGACAGATACCCAATCTATATGCTGGCTTCGGGATTTCCACTATCCTTGCAAGAACAAAGAGCTTACAATCACCGATCGCGTGGTGGAACAACACCATCAACTTTTAACCGATACGAAAGACGGATGGCAGCTGCTCGTAAAGTCGTGGCAATGCGAACGAACCGCGCAACATCAACGGGATATGTGGGGCAAAATCTTAATTTTCCTGGAATGTTGACCAACGCGATCGTGCCTACTGTTAACAGTGCGTTTGACATGAATAGCGGGACTTTTAACACTATCCTGGATTTCATGATTGCCACTATTGAGTCGCTAACTGACAATTTTGTCTCAATGGAGCCAACAGAGTTATTGCTGCCGCCTAACGTCAGAAAAAAAATGCTTTCGACTTACAACACAAACGGGACTAAAACCGTTATGCAGGCTTTGGATGAGCAATACCCAGATTTAGAGGTACAAAAAATTCGCGAAACTTCTGCAACTGCTCTAGATGCTGTGGGGACAATACCAAATCGTGTTACTGGGAAAGATCGGTTAATGCTTTATCCCAAGGAAAGCAGCGTACTTAATCGACACATTGAGTCAAGCGTTGCGGAACTTGCACCAGAAGAGTTTATCCGAACCGATGGATTGAGACGTATCTACCCAATGTTTTCATGCATTACTCCGACAATCTTTGATTACCCGCAGGATTGTCGATACGTTGATATTGTGAAGGTGAACTGATGGGAACAGTAGTACTGAATACGAACAAGCTTGGTATAGCCAAAACAACCCCTTATTACATATCTGGGCAGGATTTGCTTAACCCAGAAGAAAAGGATATTAACTTAAGAAAGTTGGAAGCTTGGCAAGTTGAACTTAAGGATGGTGCAAACGAGGTAAGCGATCGCCTCGTTGAACTCATCAAAAAGCATCCTGATATTGACTGGTATCTAAATAATGGAATTCTTTCTTTTGAAGAACAACCAGCACCAACTATCCCACCCACCGACCCACCGCCACCAGTAAAAGATATAAAAGCTCTTTCTGTAAAGCTTGCAGAACCAATCATTAAAGCTGAAACAGATATTAAATTGTTGAAGGAGTGGGAAAACGATCCACGGACGGGGATTAAGGATTTAGTAGGCGATCGCTTACTTGAGTTAGGAGAAATGCCTAATGTTTAATTCCCCTTTCGCCTCCGATATATTTCAGCAAGCTACTTTTACATTCAAAGTGCAAAGTGGTGCTGGTGCCGCGACGACGGATGCGAGGGGGAATACAAAAACTCAAGGAGAAGCAATCGCGCATACATTCAAATTATCCAAAACAAGTCCAAATCTAAGGAAGGAATATGAAGTGGCACAACTTGATGAACTTTATAACGCAACTGTGGTTGATGGCATTGGGATATTAGACCCTCGTATCCGTCCCGGCGATGTGGGAGATGGGGAAGTGAAAGGACGGAAGTGCATTTGTACTGTGAGATCACTCTCTCAATCTTCAATCAATATAATCCCTGAAATACTGGGGGAGAAATATCTTATCCAAGTTTCTTATAGAGCCAAAGGAGGTACTAATTAATGTCACGAGAAAAACCAGAAAAGCCGTTTTTATTCTTTGCTATGCAGTTAGATGATACACCGCAATTAAATAAAGGGCGGCTATTCTTATGTGACTACGACAAAGGAATTTTAGGGCGTTGGGTTGCAACATCAGGATTGGGTGCATTTCAGCGAATTCAAGGTTGGAGTAAGCAAGGCGGTGGCGTATGCCCTCCTACCTATGAATGCAACCCAACGTTTGCCAATTACTGGGTTGAAACTAAACCTATTGACTTACGGAATAACCCAGGGGTAGCGGGTAACGGCTACCCAATAACTCCATACGAGGTAAGAACCAAACAAGGGGTAACGCGCTCTGACCTTTTGATTCATAAGGATGCAAATGTTCCAGGCTCTATGGGCTGTATAGTATTGCCTTCGGACGAATTTACTGATTTCGAGCAATCTTGGACGGATCTTGTTGGGCATCTTGAAAAAGTCAAGCTTTGGGTTGGGTACACTTACTAATGGAGCTATCTGTCACTTTTGACTTTTCTGCCATAACCGCGATCGCATTGCGTGCCCGCAATCTCGATATGACCCCACCGTTGCGGGATGCATCAATTTATCAGGAAGCATCCACTAAAGTTAATTTCGCTAAAGAAAGTAGCCCGGACGGTCAAAAATGGCAAGATTTGAAACCAGCAACTTGGCTACGGAAGAAAAGCGGTTCAATCCTTCGGGAAAAGTCAATACTTGTCAATTCAATTACTCACTACCCTGTGGGGACTAACACTTGGGTCGTTGGGACAAATGTTGAATACGGACTTTATCATCAAAAAGGAGTACCTAGCCGGAACTTACCTGCTAGAACATTTTTAGGGTTTAGCCAAAACGATATCAATCAAATTAATCAGATATTTCAACGGTATGTAGAAAATATATTGTGATGCCGCATTCCGCGCATTTACAACACCTAAACATCAAAGGACGGATAACTTGGGCTATCCGTCCTTTGATGTTAGTTGATTTCTTTTTCTAAAACCTCTAAGCCTTTTTCTATTGCCAGTAAGCAGGTTTGGGTTAGGTTTCGTCGGGTTCTAGTGGCGATCGCATCCAATCTTTCTCGAAACTCGCTAATATTTAACGATATTCGTTTCCTTTGATCTGGGTCGTAATTAGTCATGGCTGCCACCTTCCAAAGCTTGATTGACTATTTCGTAGAAAAATTGACTGCGGGACATTCCAGCTTTATCCGCCAATTCTGCCCAGCGATCGTATTTTTCCCAACTGCGAACCGCGAACGTGAAGCTTCGATCTTGTGCTGCACTGCGCTTTTCTTTGACGGGGGGAACGATGTTGACAATCTGAGTTGGTTGAGATGAAATCGCTTCCTTGATACTCTTCAGATGCTCAGTAATATCATCGGCGACCATCGACAAATGCTGGTTAGTTTGTTGGTGGTTACTTGATGCTTGAACTGTTAGCGCTTGCTGAACTTGACTAACTCGGTCAACCAATATATTTACGCTGTCGTTTAACCCTTGGGCGATCGCAGCCAAACAATTAAGCTGAATTTGATGTTGCTTGTCCTGTACCGTCAGTTGGGGCTGATTTGCCGATGCCGCATTTACAATTAAATCGCGCAATGCTTTTGCTACTAACGAATCACGCAGCATTAGTCCAACACGAAGGAACCCGCGAGCATTCCAAGCGAGCGCTTTTGGAGTTCTTGGACTTAGCTCCAACTTGGAGCGAACATCCTGCAACTCTTTACCCGTCAGTAATCGAACCTCTTCTGCGAATTCATCGCCGTTACGCTCAATGATATGTTTTATAGCTTTGTCGCTGACCTCGTAATACTCAGCTACCTGTGCAGTGGTAGCAATCCCTATTCCTTCCCACACTGCCAAAACAACAGCTTTTGCTTTGTTCAATACCGTAATTGCGTGTTCGTTGGTCGCAGAGTTCAATGCTTGCACTCTCGTTTCTCTTGAATCAATCAATAAATCGTGCGAAAATTGCATTGTGCTAAATCTCCTAAACAGATTTTGTACTGCGCTTGGGTGGTGACGCACCGCGAAGCGCTTTGTTATTTCCTACTCCTTTAATATATAGAACCCATCGGGTGCTGTCAATGCTTTTTTGGGAATTTTTTTCTTTATTTGCACAACAACTTTTTTCTCGACACAAATGACATTAGAATTATCAGTTTTGGAATTAGCGATCGCCCAGCAACTTGACCCTCTCCGCCAAGCGTTGAAAGACTATGGGATACCGCTGGCAGCATTGCCGAAGTTGGCGGGGGCGTATTCGGAAGATGAAGAGGGGGCGATCGCGATACTTATCCCTTCTGCGACTGGGATAACGAACGATCCATTGGCAATAACGGCGCAGGATGCGGAAATTAACGTGTCGGTCAATATTTCGCTGGGCAAGCGCTATCAGGATGTCGCTGGTGAGAAAGATGTTTTGGAATGGTGCTGCGACCAAGTAATCGGGTTATTGCTTGGGTTTTCCCCTTACCCCTCAGAGGTGATGAAACGTCCTTTATATTTCAAGGGGTATGAGTTGTTTAAACCAAACAACGATAGGTGGGAAGGTCAAGTTAACTTTGCCTGCGTTAAACAAATACGTTCAATACCGTTCACTGAGGAGTACGAAGTCATCAAGGTGCAATTACTGGCTTCACTTAACTTAATGACGGGAACTGTGGTATCTGAGATGGTGCAAAGGGTATAGAATTGTGTCAGTTATTGATAATTGATAATTAACAAATCGACAGACACAGAAAATGCTGACAAGCGTGAATCAGAAGGACATTGATAATTGGTTCATTTATCACCAACCCAAAGGCGACCAGGTTGATAGATACCAGGTAATTCGGGATGTTGGCAAAAAAGTAGCGATTGCCATATTTGACTCAGGATTGGATCTAGCTGAAGCGGTCATAGAATTAGGGGAAACAATCATTCGATTGTGTCCGGATGGTGTCGAGAAAGTCTATGCAATGGGGCATTGCAGAACAATAAATAGAATATTCAGGGAACGTGGGGCGTACCACGCAATATGCTGTTTAAGATTCCAAGTGATAATGCCTGCAAACGCCGCGATCGCGTGTAACGAATAGGAGGTTAAATTTTGGCAGTAATTGGAATAAGTATTAATGAAATATCCCAGGCGACGACTGCGACGGCGACCGATCGCATAAGTAAATGTACGCTGCTAATAATTCCGTCTGGTGCAGTAGCTGCATTGCTAAATCAATTTGTAGGGGTAAGCAGCGCAACCGACTTTACTAGTAAGTTCCCAACTGCCTCAGAAGTAGTTTTACAGTCAGTAAAAATATTCTTCTTGAATAGTCCAGACGGGCAGTTATCCGTCTATGCTTGCAGCGACTCAACCATGACAGGAAACACACAGACTGACTGGAAGGCGCACCTTCTCAAAGGCATTGGCTTGCTGACGTTGAGAACTGATATTGATTTATCGTTGTGTGTTTGCCCAGAGATTGGAGCATTTACCGCCCAAGCCGATCGCACTGCGGTATACAGCGCTATTCAATCGATGTGCGAGAAGTTTGATTGGCTTTTCTTTATTAATGCGGCTATAGACACTGATACAAAGGCAAAGGCTATCACCGAACGTGCGCTTTACTCGTCCCCACTTGGTCACAGTTCGTTCTTTTACGGACGGATCAAAGACAATGATGACAAAATAGTACCCGTCTCAGTTGTTGCGGCTGCGATCGCCCTGAAACGCGATCGGGTTGAGCCATACTCCCCACCGGCCGGAGCCAAGTACCCAGTTCAGGGTATCAAGGATTTGGTTAATTACGTTGATAACGTGACTGACTACACCGACTTAAAAAACCAGCAAATCAACGTTTTACAAAAAATACCGAGGTACGGGACGTGCTTATGGGGAGCGCAAACTTTATCGACAGACACAAAGTTTAGTTTGATAAATACTCGGATGGCGGTTAGTGTTGCATCCTTTCGGCTGGAAAGTGCGCTTATTCCCATATTATTTGCAGCGAGCGATCCGCAAGGTCGAACAAATAGAGAAGTCGATCGAATCATTATCTCTTTGATGACTAACCTTTGGCTTGAGGGTGCGTTGTCTGGGGCAACTCCGGAGGATGCATTTAAGATTGAAGATGTCTTAGTTCCCGCAGATCCAACTCAACAGCAACAAGCACAGCAACAGCAGGGGCAACAACCTACAACGACTACAACCACCGCTATCACGCGCAGTCTTAAAAAAATAGAAAAGAGGATTTACGCTCGTTTTGTTGAGCATATTCAGCAGATTTTACTCAGTGTGTTCGTGACAGATTCACTACCATAATCCTTCGTTTTTTTACTTAATAACGTATGGCAGTCAACGCAATTCCCTTAAGTGATGGGAAGTTTGAGCTAGAGGGGCTATCCGAAGTAGTCTTCGATAAATGCAGCGCGATCGTGGAAAAACCTGTTTTTGGCGACGCTTATTTCAACCCAAACACTGGCAGAAACTCTAAGCTAGTTGGGCAGATCGAATACGAAGACATAACTATTATGGCAATACTTGACAAAGCCCAGAAAACAAAGCTAAATGCTTTTAAGAAACAGTGGCAAGCCAAGCCAAGTGGCATCACTGCAACTCACATATTAGGAGGAATTACCACTCACTTAACAGGAGTGCGGTATGGTGGTTCAACCTTTGGAGAGTTTGACAAGCTATCAAATTCGGCTAGTAAAATTGCAATCACACTAACGTTTGAAGGAATACGTGAAATCTAATGCTTAATGTCCCAAAACCAAAAATCACTTATTCGCTCTTATCTGGAGATGAAATATGTTTAGAAAACGTTAAGGATTTTAGCGGCGATCGCACTACCGTCGTTTTACGTCAAGCCACACCAGCAGACCTAGACACTTTTGAATTATTGCAAAAGGATTTAACTGCTGGGAAGATAACAGCGAGGGATATGGACGATCGCAGTCTTGCTAAGTTGATAATTAAATGGGGCGATCGCTCAGATACACCTACATCTTTGGAACTGCGATCGCTTCCACTTGAAACACGGGGGGTATTATTGGAAATATTCAAAAGCTTTTGTATGCCCTCCTTTGAGCTATTGGAAGCATCTGACGAAGGAGGAAAGGCTTAGAATAATATTTATTTTAAGTAATAAAACCTTTGCTGACTATAAAAAATTCAGAACTATTCCGATAACAGTAATCAATAAAATGATTACTGTTTATAACCAAGCGGTAGAAGATGAAAACCAAGAAATAGAAAGGGCTAGGCATAAATAAAAAAGGACGGATAGGTATCGCCATGACCAACGCAACAGAGCTTGACTGCCCGGTAATTGAGACATCGGGGACAATCTGCATATCTAGCGATACCGTTTCCAAAAAGCAAAAAAGATTCAAATTCAAAAGAGCTTAAATGTACAAGGAATACAGAGGTGTTTGGATCGATATTTACCCAGGGCATTGCGACGACGAATCAAAAACTTATTATTGGGCTGCTTTTGGAGCTAATTGTTTAGGCGATCGGTTTGTTTCTCCTGAAGCGGCATTGTTTTCAGAGATGCAGGATATAGAGATGAATCGCTTGTGTCAGTGAAAATAGTCAGTGTATTTTTAATTGCACGTGTGGTGTAGAATAAATTAAAGTCGTTACCTGTTGGTTTAAAAGGTAACGACTGGTTCATATATACACTAAGTCAATCATGATGGTAAATACTAAATCTGGCAACTTACTGGATAGCCTTTTTGAAGAGAAAGTGCCGACTGGGCTAGCTATTGAGGTCATCAAAATAACCCCAGAAATGGCGGAAGAACTACTTAGTACTCAGCAGCCAAACAGAATACTAAATGAGAGAAGAATTGCGGCATACGCCGCAATGATGAAAGATGGAGACTGGAAAATTGCCGATCCCATTAAGATTGATATAAACGGAAGGTTGTATGATGGGCAACATAGACTGCACGGAGTAGTCAAAGCGAATGTTGTCGTAGAGTTTACAGTAATAAGAGGAATGCCTGAACACGCTAAAAAATACTGTGATTTAGGGCAAACACGAACAGCCGCGCAAATAGCTCAAATAGCTGGATTGAACATTACGAAACAACATTTATCAATCCCTAGACAGTGGCTAGCCTATCATTCCTTCAATCCAATATCAAACCATAAAGCGCTTTTTCGACTGTATTTAAAATACGAGAAAGGAATTGAATTTGCAGTACGAAATTACAAGAGGTCAAGTGGTAGCAATTCCAGCCCCGATGTTACTGGGGTTCGGTGCGCGATCGCCAAAGCTTATTACTACGAAAATCATGCCAGACTTTTGGAATTTATGGAAGTTTTTGCAACTCGTTTTCCAAATCCTACAAGTGGTGATTCTGACTATGCGGCACTGGCGCTAAGGAATTTCGTAGAAAGCATTACCAAAGGAAGCGGGACAGTTGCCAAGAAAACTCCTAAAGAAGAAATTTACTGGCGTGGTTGTCGGTGTATTGACCTTTTTTGTAAGTCAATAGGGGTTAAGAAGTTGTATAATAATGGGAAGTTTGACTTTTACCCATTGCCTGACTTTTTGAAAGGTAGAGAAGAAGACATTAGTAGAAGCAAAAAGAGGATTAATCGAAACATGATGATTGAGGTACAAGACCCAGATATGTCTTTCTTTGATGCCAATTAGCCAGTCCATTGTGAAATAACAAAAAGACGGATAGAAAGCTCTATCCGTCTTTTTGTTATTTCAGACTAAACTCTATCTTTTTGCGATACGCCCATTCTTTTGGGTATTGCAACTTCTCAGCTACATACAGCCAATCAGCAACACTCGGCTCAAAAGTAAGGGTTTCCGTCAATCGGTAAAAAGTCCATCCTGTTTTGTAACCTTTTTCAGCTTGGATCGCCAACAACTTATCTACTTCTTCGTTAAATCCAATAGTAGGAAAACCAAGTGATGGCGGTGGCGCAATGGTGGCTAATTTTTCTTTGAAATTATTAGTAGCTACATCAAAACTCATTTTGCACTCTCGTGCAAGATAACGAATATCTCCGTGAGTGAATCTTTTCGCATCCTCCCCGTAGGTTTCGATGATGTACATCGCAATCCACTTTGACTTATACCCTTTCTGTTTAGCGATCGCAGCAACATTATCAATAATGTCCTTATGTTTAGGCGTTAGGGTTAAGTCTAGTTCCTCGATTTCGCCACGTTCTTGAGCGATGGCAATTCCTTCACCTGGTTCCACTCCTTCCCCTCCTTCCCCTTGCTCCCATTCAAAAGAGTGAAGACAAGCCGGACAAGTGGCTCTAAGAATATTTTTAACTTGACCCAAAGCATCAACTGTTTGACGATAAGGTTTTTGCTCGTGCGATCTTGGCACAAAGACGTGGTGACATTCAAGACAGCTTTGGGTAAATCGTGCGGGTTTCAAAGACACTGGCTCCAAAGTCCACTCTCTATCTTCATCAGGCAACCCATGCTTTAACCAATTATCAGAATGATCGATGATGACACAATGCTCTTTACCTGGCGATGGACGCAATCCACGTCCACAATTGCCTACAATGGCAACCTTGCCATTGCGTCTAGTTACCAAGGTTCCGTATCTGTTTTGTAAACACCATACCCACTCATCGGAGGAAAACTCGCAATTTTTCAGTATCGGGCGATCGCCACACGCAACGCCACCGATATAACGGGTTTGCGTATCCTTTATATGCAATAAATACAGGAGTTTATCCCCATTCTGATCGCTTTCTGCAATATTGCACTTAAACCCACGAGTCACGCAAAGCCTCTGTAGGTTATTGGCAAATAACTTGTTGCCAGTGCTGATGTGATAGCTACGTCTCGTCCAGCTTTGTCCCTCCATTTTAGTTCCGTCGCCATAATGCAATTCTTCTAGCAATACAGCTAGTTGATCTCTAGATATCGCATCATATGCTCGACATAGATTTTTGTTCAAGTATTTTGCAAGGCTTCCCCACCCTCGCAAATGAGTATCAGTTGCTCTGGGTTTTCCTTTTGAAACGTAAAATTGATAGCGCTCATATTCTCCAAAATTTGTTGCACACTGCCTAATATCAACCCCAAATTTAAAGCCACATCCTTGTAAACAGTCAAAAATGCGCTGCAACCAAGGCTGATGACCGGATTGATAGATATTTACTTGTCCACTTTTTAGATTTATACTTCCGTCAGTCAAAAACCATCCAAGGAAACGGATTTCATCGTCAGCCAAAGGCAACCCAGATGTCTTCAAGAATCCAGAGATAGGAATTTCGTACCCGTCATATCGAGATGCTAAATCTTTCGCTGGCGACAATTGCCAGCTTTTCTCACTTCCCCTTGATCGCCACACCATGTTATGACCATCAGTGACTCGGATATCCAGGGATGGGCTAGACACAGAAACCATTTTTTCCCCTGGTGTAAGTGGACGGTGGATATATTCTTGTGCGTAAGTCCACTTGATTTCATCAGTATTGCGATCATAAGCTGCTATTTTGTGCCATTGCTTAATTTCGCTATATTTCCTAAACCCATGATGGGTCAATACCTCGGTTTCCAGATCCAAGCACATTTGCAAATGAAGAATTAAGCTCATTGTTGGACGTGCAACCTGGATTGACTCAATTTGAGGAATGTCTGTTCCTTCTGTTGCTACATTAACGTTTGACAGCACCATTGTTTCTTTGCTGCGAAACCGATTAAAAATGCGATCGCGTTCTAAATCGTCAGTCTCTCCATCAACGTGTTCAGCGGATATGCCTGCTGCCTTGAATGCCTGGACTATTTCCTTGGAATGCTCAATTGAAACTGCAAACACAAGGTTAGATTTCCCCTCGGCATATTTTTGATAAGTAGTCACCAAATCTCCAGTAATTTTTCTAGCAGCATCTTCTAACTGACCTTGGTTATAGTCTCCACCAACTTTTCTTATTCCTTTAGTGTCGATCTTGCTGCTACTACGAAAAACTCGAAACTTAGAAAGGTATCCATCTTCTATTAACTGGCCTGGTGATACGCCTACCACCAAGCTGTCAAACAGGTATTTAAATCCTTGCCCGTCAGATCGACACGGGGTGGCTGTTACGCCCAGAATCTTTGAGTCCGCATATGCAGCCATGATATCCATATAAGTTTTACTTATAGAATGGTGCGCTTCATCGACTATTATCAGTCCTGCAGCCGGAAAACGTTTACGTCTGATTAACGACTGCACTGAAGCGACTTGAATGGGAAATATTTCTGAGACTGGGTAGCCTGCTTTAATAACACCACACGGCAATCCAGTTATTGCTTCTAATTTGTCTTTGGCTTGAATAATTAATTCTTTTCTGTGGGCTAGAATCAACACTGATTCACCGACATCAAGGAACTGGCGGGCTAGTTCACTAAAGCAAACCGTTTTACCAGCCCCTGTTGGTAGCTGTGCTAACACTCGGCGATCGCCAGCTTTCCATCTTGCATTAATATTGTCAATCAATTGCTTTTGGTATGGTCTAAGTTCCATTGTTTTCTCCTTATTTGATGCTAGAAAGAAAGATTAACTTCTCATTCTTTCTAGCTATTTGATTACTTGATAATTACGTCTTCAAATCTGTCGTTCAACCATAAGCCCGGTCTGTTTTTGCATACTGCTTTATCTGGATGTTTTGACCATTGCTCAAGAGTCATTACCCTAACGTGCCCACGTTTACACCATCCAAATGCAGAACTTTTATTCCTCATCCGCGTTAACTCCTCTTGCCGTTAACGCTTCTCGAATCAATTGTTTAACCATGTTTGCCTTGCCTCTATCTTCTTTTTTGGCAAGTTGCGCGATCGCCTTATCAAACTTGTGTAGGTCAATGCTGTAACGGTTGCGATAGGACTTATCGCCGTGTGGATCTTCTGATTTTTTCATGATTTTTTGAGTGAGTAAGTATGTCATTTTGAGGTTGTCTAAAAAACGGACAACCTCAAAATGAAGAATGTTATTCAACGCCTAGCGCTTTGCAATTAACTTCCAAGAAAAACTTAGAGCGAGACATTCCAGAGCGTTCAGCTAACGCTAAAAATTCTTGGTACTGCTCCTCTGTTTCGCAATGAAAAGCTATCGTGCGAGTGTTACGGTTGCTGGATTTGCACAAAACGATAGTTTCTACTTGATCCACAGATAAAGACTCAACACTATTTTCTAAGCGTTGGTGGCTTTCAATTAATCGATCTAATTTACTGGCAATCGCTTTATTTTCTTCGCTGTGATTATGAGCGGCATAGCGGACTTCTGAAACTACCACTACTTCACCGGAAGCAACTGTTCGCTTGATATCATCCGTTGATGCTTTGATGCCTTTAGCTAGCCCACCCATCATAGCCGCCAAGTTCGCAACTACATCGAGATCGGTGACATTTGAAGCTGAATCAATTACCGCGATCGCTTTCTTCGCAATCTCTTCGCACTTAAGGAAATACTGGCGTACTTGCTTTCCTTTTTCGGTTTGTGCAAGCATCCCCATTTCTTTCAAGCAATTAGCGGAAAGATAAATTCGCTCAACGGCAGCGCCACCGCCCTGTAAGCGTTCTACCATCTCCTCAATGATGAGGAAATCGGTTTTATTTACAAAGTTTTTAGTCAAAGCACGCTTTGCGTTATCTTTTCTTGAATACCCCAACCACTCAACCGCAAAATCAAAATCAACGGGGAAACTTTCTTGCGACGCATACAAGCTTTGCGCCAACTTAAATGAAAATGGCTGTATATTTGTCATTAGCTAATCCTCAAAAAGTGTACTTTTGTCGATTGGTTAGGGGCATTGAGAAGGTCGCAACTTCTTAACGCCTCGTTCATATTTTTATATTATCAGTGGTTTGTGTCGATGTCAACACATAAAGCAAAACCAATAAACAAGTTATGCAAAATGAAGTTACACAATACCTCCCGTCTTGCTATCGACAGGGAGATGAGCAAGAAGAGATAGCGATCGCGCTAACGCAAGGCATTGCGGAGAAATATGTTGAGTTGAGCGATCGCTTACTTACTTACCGTCAAGATTATCTAGACCCTGAAACCTGCCGTGTTGAATGGTTGGACGAGATAGCAAGGTGGTCTGGGTGGGGTGATTTATGGGATAGTACTTGGACTGTCGAAGTAAAGCGATCGCTATTAAAGGAAACTGAATTTATTTGGAGCAATCGCGGAAACAGAGAGGTTTTGACCAAATTGTTTAGCATTTTCAGCCTAACCGTTACCCTGGTTCCACAGACGGGATTTATTCTAAATGTGACAACCTTTCCTGGTGGGCTAGGGATTGACCCATTCTCCTATGTTGTTCAACTTCCAAGCACTTATGTTGAGGGTTCTCCCGAATTGCGAACAGTTAAACGGTTGCTAAAAGATTTTTTACCTTGTTGGATTGAATTTTCTTATTCTTATGTCTAATTCAGTTGTTTCTATTGCAATAAATGCCCGCAATTTAGCAGGTGGCGCGTTCAACCAATTGCGATCGCAAGTTGGCTCAGTGACAAATGCTCTGGGAGCAATGCGATCGCAATTCACGCAATCAACCCAAGAAACAGGTAAAGCAGTTAATGCGGTAAGCCTGTTAAGTGGACAATATTTCCTGTTAAACAAAGCAGCAGAAGCAGCTACTTTTGCCTTTAGCAAATTATCATCAGCAGGTAGCGATGCGATTCAGCGTCAAGTTGAGCAAGTTTCTGCATTGTCAACCGCAATGCAGACATTAGGTTTATCTCAGAGGGATGCTGGGCGATATACGCAGGGGGTAGAGACTGCGATCGCAAAGCTAGGTAAGGACTTGCCTGTTAACGCAGAAAATATCCAGGTGTTTTTTAAAACTATCCAGGATGATTACAACATTGCTTTAAAAGGTGCGGGTGCATCGCTTGATACTATTAAAAAAGCTCAATTATCATCCAGTTCTCGAATTGCCTTATTGTCGGATTTGGCTGGTGGTGATGTTGGTGCGTCCCGTTCAGCAGTATCCGCTTTTCTTGGTGGAAGTGTAGGAGCGCAAGGGCTAAACCAGTATCAATTTTTCGCCAATAACCCGCAGTTATCAAACGCTTTAAAATCAGGATTGACGGCGAGAGGGGTAAAATCAACGGGTGACTTATCCGGGCTTGAACGAGTAAAGCTGTTAACCGAGGCATTGGAAAAAGCCGTTACTCCACAAATGATTGACCTGCTTCAAGGTACGGTCAAAGCTAGATTGTCGGCATTTACGGACGCACTGTTTGACCCAACTATTGGACTGTTCTCAATCCAGCGCGACTTAGAACCGAAAATAGACGGTTATCAATCGGTATTTACAGCTTTTGGGGATACCTTAGATATCCTAATTGGCAGTAATGGAATCGTTGAAAATCTGACAAGGCTGCTGGGATTTAGTGGAACCGACCCCATGCAATCGCTCTACGACGGTGTAAATGCTCTCAATGCCTATCTACTTGGTGTAGCTGGAGGATTAGCCAAATTAAAATCTCTATCAGGAACCGACATTGGTGCAAGTGTCGGTAAATTTTTAGCTCAAGCTACAAACCTTGTTTTTGACGGATTACTTGGCGCGATCGCATCCATCAAATGGGGAGGTCTAATTAAGGGAGTGTTTGTTGGAATTGGCGCATTCTTTGCAAATCTCGATTGGAAGGTTTATCTTGCTGGAGCATTAGCATTGGCTGCCACCGCGATCGCACCTTTTATCATTGGGGCAATTGGTACTTTTGTTGCTGGTGTCGTATCAGTTGTAGCGGGGGCTTTAATTGGCGTTCCCGTCTTGATTATTAGTGCAATAGTTGTAGGAGTAGTCGCTATAGCGAAACTGATTAGTGACAACTGGGAAGCAATTAGTAGCTTTGTTTCAACTACTTGGGACAAACTAACGAAAAAGGTTGCCTCAATCATTGACGGCATCGCTTCTGCTGTAAGCGGTTTTTTTGGAGCAATACAACAGAAACTAGCGGGCATCACCCAAGCCATCAGTAACCCTGGTGGCATTGTTTCTAGTCCAGTTGTTCAAAGTACCACGGCTGGTGCTGCTACTGGTGGTTTATTTGGCGGGTTACTGGGTTTTGCTTCTGGATTAGCCAGTTCCTTTTTCTCTCGTGCTGATGGTTTTATTCCAGCTAGTGGTGGCTTCCTAGGTGCTCTAGCTTCCGAAGCCGCACGCAAGCCCACAGGCTCAGATTTTGTTATTGCCAATTCATCCGAGGCTGTTCTCACCCCTCGAATGTTGCAAAATCTCACAGGTAATCTACTTGGTGCGGGTAGTAGTAAAACCGTCAACTTTCAACCTGGAGCGATCGTTTTTAATTTACCATCAGGTACACCGACTGAGATCGCAATGGCTGCGATCGCAATCATTGAACAAGCCCTAGCGACTGAGCTTGAAACTAAAATCGCTTAATTTGTGTCAGCAGACATTATCGCGTTTCTTTTACAGTACAATATTTTTTAGTCCGGCAACGAAAGCTTGAGTTCGTACCTCAAGCGATCGCGTCAGCGTGCCGTAGGCATATCGCTCTAACAACCGGGTTCAGAATCAACACTTCCGAACAAACCAATGCTAACAGAAAAATTCATCTTGGACGCACTCGAAGCAGAGCGTAACGGACAGCAATTTCCTATTGACTTTGACGATATTTGGGAAAATGCAGGATATAGCCGTAAAGATTCTGGAATACGGGCATTACTCAAAGGTCGCCTAATCCCAGAAATTGATTTCCACATCATTGTGGGAAATAAAGTATTAGGGATTTCCAATAAGCATAAATTATCTGTCGATGCATCTAAATCATTTTGTTTAGCTGCAAACACTGACAAAGGGGAAGAAGCAAGACGCTATTTCATCGAAGTAGAAAAACGTTACCGCCAACATCTAGAGCGATCGCTATCCCTGTCTTTTGACACAAAATCAGAAGAGCCAGCTTTCCCCTATTCTTCCACTCAGATTCACGAATGGGTAGACTATTGCAACCGCACTTATACGCGGTCTGTTATCAAAAACGATTACGAAGAAGGGATTGACTATATTTGGGTAGAAAGGGAAATGTATCTTAACGCCGATGCCGCAACAATTTTGTTAAATGCTGCCCGTCCGCGTCCAGGGGTAATAATCCCATCGGAATTGAAGAAACGCCCATTCCCCTGGGATAAGCTGCAACAATTCCAAGACAACAAGATTAATCGGAGGCGATCGCAGTCACATTTACAGTCGGAAGCGCTAGGGCAGTTGAGTTTGTTTGATTAACCAGGTGGTTGCCCAGTCAAGCACCATTGAATCCACCCTGTTGGAGCTGCGAAAAGTCCATTTTTGTCGGCTCCTTTTTTACGCATTTGAAAATGAAGATGTGCTGCACTTCCAACACCTGTGCTACCCGAATAAGCGATTACTTGCCCTGCATTGTACTTTCCACTCCCTCCACTTGTCAGGTGCAAATATTCAAAAGTATATCCACCATAATCAAACCTCACCATATTTCCCGCGCTACCTTGGTTTGGCAAGTAAGTCACGTCAATTGATTCACCTGATTTGCAAATTGCGTACAGCTTAGTATTTGAACCGCATCCAATATCAATGCCTCGATGGTACGTACTCGCACCGGGTATTCCGGTATTACGTGGCCCAAAACCAGAAGTTACCGGATAGCCTGCAATGACATCTCCCTTAGCTGCTGCTTTTTTCCATTTCGCGTCCCATTTATCGAAATCAGGACTATTGATCGCAGCCGTCCCACTAACAGCACCCCCTTGAGTAGGCGTTGAATCTTGCTTGACCACCACTGCAACTGGTAAGTAGATTGAAATAGTAGATGCGATCGCCCCTTGCGCCCAAGAATGTTTAACCTGAGATATTCGGTAACCTCGGTCAATTGCTTCACCGTAGCCAGTAGATGGCTTAACAATTTCTCCAGGTTGCCAGGTTAAAACATCAGGCTGCAACACCGTCAGAATGTTTAATGTTGATTCAAAACCTTTTCCTACTCCTTTTTTTTCATCGGCTGCTGATTTAAGGTCAAGTATCCCAGCTTTGTTTAAGTTAATCGTCGGTTGTAGCTTGTTTAATTCCGTGGCTGCTGTTGGTAAAGAGTTAGTAGTGGTTGGTGGTGTAATGGAGGTAGTTGGTGTAACTACTTTTTCGGCTTGGACTGGGGTAATGTTTCGGTCGTTGCTTGCAGTATCACCCCAAGTTGAACCAGGGAGTAAAACATCTTTTTTGGCAAACCTAACTTTGTCTGAAGTTTTCAACGCTTCTAACTTAATTTTCTCTGTATCCCCACGAACAAATAACCCGATTGTTTTAGCTGCTTTAACCAAGGCTTGATAGTTAGTTTCATTTCTCTTCACTACAGTCATTACTTTATCAGCATCAATATCGTCCGCGATCGCCACTTCTGCCCCAACACCTGCGGCAATTTGATTTGCAAGTTGACGAATAGTAGTGTTGCGATAAACTGCAAATGATTTGAGACTTTTAGCAATGATTGCCCTTACTTGTTTGCCCTGGATTGTGGTTGTGTGAGGTATGCGATCGCTGCCTCGAAGATCGGTGAGGAGGAATTCGTAGACAGTCATTTCGGTGTCGTTAAACCCCATTTCAACAAAAACGCGAACGCCTTGAGTCACATCTATTGCCGCGCTATCCGTCTTAGTGTCTTTTCCCAGAGTTTTGAGTGTATCAGAGGCAGATGGTAAAGCGGTTGTACTAGTGGTTGCTGGAGTAGTAGGGGCAGTCGTAGTAGTTTTAGATGAAACTGATTTGAGCCGATTGAAGTTAGCTAAAAACGTCCCCTTTTTTCCTCCAGGTGTCCCTTGCCCGTACCTTGCTGGTTCTAATGATGCCCATTCCCATGATGCCCCGTTGCCCTTTCGCCCATCTCCGTTTAGCGCTGCTTCTATATCCCCCCTCTCCACCTCTTCCAGTATTCCTCGATATATCATTCTTCCAACTGCTAAAATCTCTTGCGATATCGGCTTAAAATCTTTCAATCCTAAACCTTTTGACCCATATGCGGTATCGTCATCCCAAACAAAATCCATTGTTTGGTATCTTCCCGTCGCCGAACTAGTAAAACCGCTAGCCGATCGCCTTTTGCGTGGATGTGTCGTTAATGTCTTGGGGTCAAACGTCTCAGTCCCCCCAGTGTCCCCAAATAAGTAACCGTACCCACCTTTTGCAGCTGCATTATCGCCTAGTTCCGCGATCGCAACCGCATCTAAAAAAGCCCTCACGTTTGAATTAGACAACGCTTGATAAGCCTTTCTCCCAACAGGCGTCAACCCAGATAAATCCGAAACGCCATACTTTTGTTCTAGTTGTTTCAAATAGCCGTTTGGGTCGCCAGTCAAAGATGGAGTGCCAGTGCCAGTAGCGCTTGTCTCTTCCTTCTTCTCTTCTCCTAGCAATCCCTTCGGTACTATTATTCCTCCAACTCTTTGAAATTCAGTTAATAGTAAATTTAATAATTTAAGGTCAGGGTCAAACACAGAAACCGTGCAACTACTTGCCCTTTCTTGTTCCCCCAGAGTCACTTCTGCTGATTGCAAAAAACCATCATCGTTTTGATAAATAAAACGATTTGCAATGTTGACTCGGATTTGGGGCGATCGCAGTCGCATAAAATTATCTAAAAATATTTTGTGTTGCTAGATTATATTATGTTTCTTCTGATATACAATGTTTTGAGATGGGCACGGCGCGTCAACGCCGTTACTTTGAACAGCCCACCCACCACAATCGTAGGTTCAGTACGAAGATGGCTAAGAAAGATTATACCGCAGCCGAAGCAGTTAAATTGTATATTGGCAACTTAGAATTTGATGCAATTCGGATAATTGAGACTGGCGAATATCGGATGAGTCAATCTCAGATGTTGCGAGCGGTCAACCGGGTTTCTTGATATTTTGGCGAGTTCGAGTCTAAGACTCCCGACAAGGCTCAACGCCTTAAGGATAAGGGGTTTTCGTGGTGTCGAGTCAGGGTTAAATATCACGACGGACAACGATTCCGCTACGCTGAAACCCTGTCGCTTAAAGATGTTCGTATTTTTTGGAATTTCGAGAATAAAAACGGCAACGAACACGCCGAGACTTTAGTCGATGTGCTAACAGATGACTCCCTACGCGATCGCTTTGACCAAGTACGGTACTCGGCGCACAATTGAAGAAAGACGAATAGACGACATCCGCGTTATGGATACACCTCGCAAATTTCACCCGTTATTTGGTGACGAAAACATGGATAAAATTGCATCCTTTCTTAAAGTCGGGCGCAACCATCCTAAGTTAGCAAATTGGATGTGGGAGTTCGTCTATCACACCCTGAATGTAGAGAGGAACGGGCGAAGCTGGACAATCTCAACCCCGTCCAACCGAACGGGCACAGGAAACAAACTATTCACCAATGGTTGGAAGAGAACGCAACCGAGAAGCACAAACAACATTTTGATAAAGTCTTGATGGTGGTTTGCCGCACCGTCTGAGCAAGAATTTGGCGACTTATTTGCTCGCCTGTGTGGCGGTAAGTTCCAATGTCGATTGTTTAACTTCTAAACCAATATCTGCTGACACAAACAAAAAAAGACGGATACCTATCATGGTTGTCCGTCTTTTTTTGTTTCCCTTGCTTTACCGTTGCGCCATTTCAGGTTGCCAGTGGTTTAACCTGTCTCGAAAATCAAGTAGTTGGGCATCACTCATAAGCGATCGCGCTTTGACGTTATACCAGGTCATCGTGAGGTGTCTTGCTTGGTCAGATTGAATTCCTTTACGCTTCATTAACGAGCTGGTTTCGTCTATCAACATTTCTCGATCAATGCGATTAGGTGGAAGGTTTGCAGAATTAAAGTGAGGAGTGAGTTCACGGTTTTGTGGTTGCGTTTCCTCTGGTTGCCCAAGTCTTGCCTGTACGGTAGCGATGATGCCAGCCCAGTTAGCATCCTTATTCCAGTCTGCCTTGATTCGTTGTTTAGTGGTTGCATCGTAAACCCTGGCAAACACTACGGTTTCTTCTCCCGGTGCGACAGCTAAAATTAATGGCTTTGACACATCAAACTGGGCGATCGCAAGTAAAAAGGTCTTAGCAAAATTAGTCTCTATTCCTGTGCGAACAATGTAAAGTTCATCGGATTGAATAACAATATCAAGCTTTACGTTTGTTTTACCCTTGTACTCTTTATTAGTTAGCCGTAGTTCTTGCAGCTTCCCGCACAGTCCTCGTTCAGCGACAGGAATTGTTTGTTGGGTGTCTATATTAAACTTGTACCAGAGTGACGAAGCGCTGTCCTCGCCAGCGCGAACATATAAATAGATAGGTTCTGGAGGATTGCATAAACCAAAATTAATCATTGTTCAACTCCTTTAATAAAATATCTGCGGCTGAAATTGCATCACGGGCGATCGCGTGAAAATCTTCTGTGGTGTACTCTGGATTTGCCAGCAACGCTGCCATGAATTGTGCTGCAAATAGCTGTGCGTTGTTGCTTATTTTGTTCTTCAGAGCTTTCCATTTTTTCTCCTGATTTTTTGGCACTCGACTTGGGTGAAAGCTGCTTGAACTAGAACTGATAGCTGCTGTTGACCAGAAACAACACCTAGGTATAAGTCTATGTTTAGCGATCGCACTCTTGATTCAACCTTGTCTGCATCAAAGTAATAGCAGTGCGGCAAAATCATCACAAACTCATCACCACCACGGCGATAAATGCAGTCAGTCATTCGGACGCATGATTTCAAGCCCATTACTACTTCAATTAATAGGCGATCGCCTTTATCATGACCCTCCCTCACATTAGTCATGCCCAGTCCGGGGACATCAACAGCAATCACTGTTACTTCATCTTCACTATGCAACTGGCTAATCAATGCGCTTTGGCTTAATGCTCTAGTCAGGCGATCGTATTTGACCTGTTGTTCCAACTCTGCTACTCGGGTGAGCAACAAAGCAATTAATGCTTGCTCTGTTGTCATGACTTATGATCCGAGGTTTAAGGTGAGTTGGGTATGCCCGTTCTTGAAAATAAAACAAGCTTTCGGGAATAAAGCATTTTTGGGAGTTTTTAGAGCTTTGTTGACACGGCAATAATAATCCCAATCTAGGGTCACTGTTTGTCCAACTTGCTCTACATCTATGCCTCGAATGGTGCGGCTAGCAGCAATAAAAGAATAGAAAATCGGGTTACATAACCACAACGTTGAACCATTCCACTGATAGTCTTTTCCTTCATCTAGATAATCCAGTAGTCGTCGCATTGTGGCGTAGCGGCTACGATGCCCGGTTATTTGAACCGCTGCATCAAAACAGTAATCAAAGCGAGTTGGGTCTAGTTGTGGGTTAACTTGAGGATTAAGACTGCGCTCTAAGCTAGCGCGGATTTGTTGTTTTGCTGCCTCAAAGTCAGCTATCAAATCGGCTTTTTTTTCCGCGACTTTCCCAATGTTTCGAGATAAAGCAAGTAATAAATTGCATTGCGGCTCAGTCAACAATGCATATTTCTCCGGCATCCCTACCTTTCCCGATAGTGAGGTTTCAAACCTCACTATTCCAAACCTGCTTTCTATAAGGGGTTGGTATTTCTTAAGCGTATCGCTGAACCAAAACCGATGTTCTACCTCGATAATATCCCTACAATAAACTCGGCTGTCAATTAAAGCAACGTCGCTTTCTACTTGAACATACTGTAATATTGTCATTGTGCAAACTCCTAGATTGTTTGTACTGGCGATACCAAAGGTCGCCAAAGGCATCGCAGTGGTAATGACACTGCGATCGCCTTTCAATTTTGACCTAACTAATTAATCGTTGAGCATAGTGTTCAACTTGCTGCCAATTAGCAAAATCGTCTTGGCAGTTGCAATTGCACATTGCTTCTTGGGGTAATTGGATGATTGCTATTGACTTTGAATTTCAACAGTGACTATTGGATTAATCGAAATTCTTCCTTCTAAATCTTTGCGAGCTGCTAGCCCTTTATCACCTAAGACGTAAACTTTATTATCTGGCAGCGCTTCACGCAATTCTTTTTTGGCATCTAACAACTTAAATTCCGCAAGTTTGATTTTCTGTTCTAACAGCGATCGCTCTTCCATTAGTTCATCTAAACTTGATTTTGCTTCAACAACGTTCAAGATTGCTTCTCTCATTTTATTTAGACTCCTTTTTTGTTTTCTGAGTAAAGCGGATTTAAGGCAGTCGCACCCAGCCAAAAAATTTACAAGCTAACGGCTAATGCCTTCACATATAAATCATTAACCGCTGTTTCCGTTAATCGCCCAGCAAGTTGGCGAGAACCATAGCTAGGAAGAATTGACCAATAATCTGAATGCTGTCCAGGCGCTATCATCTGACCAATATACTGATTGCCACAGCAAATATAGAACCCTTCATCGCCTTCTGTATATAACATTACTCGCAAACCGCGCTTGGCACATTCAACACGAAGCTCTAATTCTTGTTTCTTGGCTGCAACCCGATCGCGAAACCACTCTCTACCAAACCAAAAAGACTGCCTGAATTCACCATTCCAAATAACATGAACATCATCACCTTCTACCACACACCCAACTACGTCGCTAGCTTCTAATTTAATAGTCAATGCATCGTTAACGATTGCTGCAATGATTTCGCGTTGTTCAAGTGTCCAAGGGTTTTTTGTTGCTAACATTGTATTGTCCTTACTAATGACTCTGTTTGGATAATGCGATCGCTTACTTCTTGGCTGGAGGGCGATCGCTTTTAATTTGGGGATAACCCAGAGGTATTGCAGGGATTGCACCTGCCAAACCGCTAACCGGATACCACGAATTTTTCTAAGCTGTAAAATTCTAAATCTGCTAAGAGGGTCAATTTATAAAGCGGGAACGTCTCTTTAACCTGCCGCCTCGGATATTGTTTATTCACCTTCCCGAATTCTGGTGATTGCCGCAACTCGGTTTCCCTCATCGCTCATACAAATATAGTAGCGGGTATACTCGCTTGTGTCAATACATTTGCTAAAAATATTTTAGAAACACAAATAAAAAAGACGGATAACAATGATTGTCATCCGTCTTTTTTATTTTATTAGCCCGTCTTTCTTTATCTTGTCGATTACTGCTTGGCGTAACCAGTCTGATTTATCGGGAAGCGATCGCAACACGGAGTCATAAGGCTCACCGATCTTAAAACTGTGAGGTGTAAGCTTGCGAGGTAAGTTTTTATCTCCGGTGAATTCGTGGTCTTTGAACGGCATATGTCCTCGGCAGTCGGTATACTCGCTATTCTACCTCTGTTTCCCGCTTGATGTTGAAATGTTTAGTAGGTTGTACCCCAGTACTAGGCGATCGTGAAACTCTGGAGTGTTTTTGTTGTTCCAGTGGCTTCTACTACAAACCATGTAGTTTTTAGGAAGATGTGCAATATCATGACACGGCTTACAAAGCGGAAAGCCGTTTAAACCAGCCTTTGTGATACCTGGCTTAATGTAGTAGCTGTGATGTATTTCCTCGCTAGAGTTCTTCAGGCAAAGGCAACACGTTTGTTTTGTAGTTCGATGGGCTTGAGCGCATATCTTTATATATACAGCGAGCTTTCCGTAGCGAGCATTAAAATTGGGCTTGCGCTTGCTTTGGTGACGCTTGTTGTACTTGTTCGCTGGTCTTGCCGTTGCGGTAGATGTCTCCATGATTTAATTCCTCTTGACTTTTTCGCAAGCTGCCCCACCACCGTGGAAAACACAATTGTTGTACTTTGGATTATAGGGATTGTTCGCTACCCAACCTAGGGATAGGAAAAGTATGCAACCGGAAAGAAAAACAAAAAATGAAAAACCGCCGTAACCGCTCGGCAAGTAATTGAAAGTTGGGCTGTTGATTCGCGATTTCGCTGCTTTTTTCATTGAAGCGATCGCCACCCCAACACTATCGCCAGGAAAATGAAACCATTCGTTGTGGTAATGATAGCGTTTGCAATCTTGATGTATTGCGGTTTCTGAAGAGTGTACGTCACTGACTTTGACAGAGTACTTTAAAAGCAGAGGGAAGGGCGATTGCTTGCCATTTAATTCTTTGAGCCTTGCTTCTGGGGTACGAGTCGTTAACCCAATCTTGTATCGATCTGTTCCCTGTGCGTTGATTAAATAGATGTAGCCGGATTGCATGATTGCTCCTAGTTGAATTGGACAGAGCGCATTCGGGAATTGAACCCGGATGTAGCCTTTAACTTGCGCTAGAGAGAAAACTTGCTAATGATATCGTTATCGCCGTTTTCCATAGCTTTCGCTTTAATTCCCGCAATAACTTCGTTTAGTCGATTGTTTGGCACGTCTGGGTACAAGTTTTTGAGGAACTCAACTATATCGGTTGTGGAAGTTTTTCTTAATTCGAGTGCGATCGCCCCCCAAGTCCAATCGCTATTTTCATGCCGCTCACTTTGATGTGTGTCTTTGATTTCTTGTGGTGTAGGTGTGGGTGCAATCGCAGTGGTCTTGGTGAATTTGTCGCGGTCGTATCCCGAATAGTTCGGCAATTCGGGCATTGGCAACCATTCACCAACATTGGGAGAGTAAAAGCATCTTTCTCTAGGGGAAGTTTTACAAGCCAGCCGCAACACCTCAGTTTTAATTTTGCCAAGCGTCCCGTACTTACCCCAACTATTCACGGCGTTGTCAATGTTCTTACGATGACAAACTGCAAACGTGGGGAATTGTCCTCTTGCGTTAGAATCAATTCCCAGATTTGCAAGGTTAGTCACTTGAGCCATCATCCAGAGGTTGCGCTTGTCAGCGTTGCCCGTGGTCACTAGTTTGCTGATTTTCTCAGCCAAATAGTTGTCTTTTGTTCGGCTGAATGCGTCACCCACTAAAGTGCTTTCTGTGATTACCAGAAGCCAGGTGTCACTTTGAATTGAAAGGAATTGCTCAAAAGCTTTTTTGAAATTATCAACAACTTCAGCGTCGCTCATGCTCCCAGATTTAAAAGCCTGGTATACGTCCGCAACGCCTTCATAATAGGTTTTTTCGTGGTCGGTTCCTTTGGGGTCAACGACATAAACCCGCACCCCTCCAGTTTTCTTGATATCGCGCAACGTGTTTGACACCCACATATCCTTACCATCGCCCGATCGCCCTAATATCAAACAACTTGCCCGTGAATAGAGACTGAGTTGTTCAATCGGATTAACTTGCTTAAAGTCACTCTCAAGTACCATCTGATAAGCAGCTTCTTTTACGTCCTTGGACACATTAACAAGTTTTTCTCCTGCCTCTACAACTGTTCTCATCTCTAAGGTGTAGTTATCTTCCCCGATGATTTGTTTATAGCTTTTCATTTGGTCAGCATTCATATAGGCGACTGGGGAAACTTCGCCAGTTAGAACCTTCATGCGATCGCTCCCCCGTTGCCTAGAACCCAGGATTGAAGTACCAACCGTGCCAGCTAGCAGAAATGCGCCTGCGATCGGGTTAATCAATACTGCAGCGACAATGCCACCAAGTACCCCACCAAGTAAAATCAGTTCGGAATTGCTTTGCTCCATGCCTTCGAGTACTTCGTAGACTAGCTGGTTTTTTTCTTCGTTTTCTGCCTGTGGTTCGTTGTTTTCGTTAATCATAAAAAAATAATGTGTTGTTGCAATTGGTAGTGGTGGAGTTGAACCACCGAAAAGCCTCGAACTTCCTACCAGTTAATTACGGATTTGATTCGCCGGATCTAACAGACTTGGCGGCTTTGAACATTTCCCAAAGTGCGAGGAATATTTCTAAAGCCCATTCGACACCTTTTACTGTCAGAAAGAACTTTGCAATGTTTCCGTAGTCGAGTTGGTCGAATTTGCCCGCGTAGATAATTCCGAAAATATCGGCCCAGTTACCAGACTTGACAAAGGGGTAGTACATATAACAGACGATGGAGTCGATAACGTATGCTATATTTTTGACTGTTTCTAGATGTGCATAAGCCCATATAAGCCCTTGCGACGCGACTTTTTTAAGGCCCTTTACTACTTTTGAGTCTCCGTTACGAGGTTGGTAGTTGCTTGAGTTGTTAACCCCATTTAGTAATTTTTGAATTAGTTGTCTATCCGTTTTAATGATGCGGGGAAATAGTTCAAAGGACTGAACCACTGAATAAGTTATTACCCCTAGCAGCCAGTAAATCCCCACGTTCAACCATCGAGCGACTCCCGAAAATAGATTCTCAGCTGGTGCAAAAAGTGAGCCAGCCCAATTTTGCATTAATGCGGTATAAGGAGCGACGTTGTTTACCACCAATAGAAACAACAATGTTCCGACCCCTGCAATCATAAGGAAAATTACTGGTCGTGTAGGTTTAAAGCTTAGTTTCACTTGAGATATCCTTGTTTGTAAGTTAAGTTTTTTTTGATGGGCGTACCAGTTGGTACGCCTGTTTTATTTGGCAACGGGTTGTGAGTAAACACCACCCCGATATCGCTTGATACGAACCGCGATAGTCGCTCTGCTTCCTGTAAAAGCGATCGTTTTGGCATCCGGTTTGCCATCATCACCCAAAAGTGCTGTGTTCCCGTAGGCATCGCAAATGACAGAATTTTTCGGCAGTCCCACGCCAGTGTGCCTGTCAACCACCTCTGTATTTTTGTCGATACTTGGAAACGTAAAGCCAGACTCGCTGGAACCTCTAGCAAGTAGTTCGCAACTGGAATAACGGGCGATCGCAATTTTGTCTTGCGCTAGTCGAATGGTTTCAGAGTTTTCTACATCGCTCAGTACCTCCCGCTGACGGCTGTACTGCTCCCTGGCCTTGTTCATACCAGAGAATTGATTTCCCCCCATTGTCATGCTGCCGATTGTCCCCAACAAGGAAATTCCCACCATAATTGTTTTTTGGTCAAATTGCATCTACTTTTCCTCCAGTAAGAAATCCCAAGGATTTTTATTTGTTTCAGTTTTTGGCTCAATTAACCAAGCCCAAGGCTCATCAGTCAGCTTGTCGTTAGCATCTGCCATCAACGAGTCAAAGCTCTTTTCTTCCGGCTTAACTATCCGGCTGTCGATGATTTTGTCAGCATTCATTTTGATAGCTTTGCTTTTGAGAATTGCTTCGATACTCGCATTGATGAAGTCGTCAGCCTGTGTTATTTCCGCACCTTTGATTGTTTCAATAAACGCTTCATCTCTGAGACTGAGAAGTGCTTCGGCATCAGCCACTCCCCTCAAGATTGCAGCGTCAATCATCTGCTTTTGTTTCTCGATGCTTAAACTTTGAGCTTCGATTTTTTGAGGTGACTTGTCAATTTCACCTTTCTTTCTTTTAGCGATCGCACCTTTTGGTTTAGGTAAAGATTTTTGTGTCTCGCCTTTCAGAAGCGACCTAATTTGATTAACGTCGCTATCGTCAAATTGTTGCTTTTCAGAAAACAAGCTACTGATTGCGTTTTGAATCGCTTGTTCAGAATATTCGTCACCTAAAATTTCTACCAAGTCGTTAAAGTTCAACATAATCTAACCCTCGCTTTGTTTGTAATTGTTAGCCCAAGTTTCGTAAGCTTCTCGGCTTAACACGTCTGTACTAAAAGTCTTGAATTCTTCGAGTATCAACTCTAACGGTTTATTTTGACTCATTCGCCTATAAGCGATCGCACTCAAAACCAAGCGCCTGTAGCCATCAAGTAAAGGTGGCTTTTTGGGAAGAGTTATAGACCCATTGCTGTAATAGTAATAGCGGAGTCGCGCTATTTTATTTACTATTCCTCCCTCCCATCGCCCAAGCGTGCGCCTGTTTATTCCTAACAGATTGGCGAACGTGGTTTTGTCCATCAAATTTTTTGTACAAAATGTCGCAATTGCATCCTGTTTCCTACATGAATCCGCGACATCCGTCGCTAGTAAAAATGTACTCATACGTAGAACTTTTTCAGAATAAATGTGAGTGTTTGAGAAAAAATATAAATGTAGGACAACGACGTAGAGCGTGTTCTACATTTATATTTTTTGATGCGCTCATTTTTTGAGAACTGCGACAATCTAAATGTCGCAGTTGCAAAGTTCATGTAACGAATGTCGCAGTCAACGAAAGAATAAGGGTTTCAGCGGTGAGTCGCAGTTGGTAAAAACCGTGTCGCAACGTGTCGCAGTTTCTAAATTTTAATAGCTAAAAACCTCAATCTTTTGATTTTAAATTGACTACTGTTGTTTCATTAAACCGTTAATACTGTTAAGCTTTTGTCCAACAACTGCCAAAGTTTCTATTATCAAAACATCGCTATCATGGTTAGCGTTTTCTATCGTGGCTATGTAGTTGAGCAGGGCGATTGCATCATTAGTGGTCTCGTTTAATTTTTCGTAAATCGTTGCGTAGTCCCATGCAGGGTCGAAGTTCGGCAGTTCGTTTTGTTGTGGCATTTTATATTCTCCAGTAATCAAGGTGCAAATGATGTGCAATATCAATAGGGAGTTTGAGGTTACCATCTTCAGTTTCAACAATAACCATTCGCTCTGTGTTCCGCAATCGCCACTTTTTAACAGATGCAATTGCGATGTTTGATTTAAGTTTCGGATAAATGCACATAAATCAAAACTAATATTAAAGCAAGAATTGCAAACATTCCCATAACCGTTACCTCCTTTATCCACCACTTCCTGAACCGTCAACGCAATCATTGGTAGTCGAATTTTCTCCAACTTTGCACCACCGATAAGCGTTAGCCGGATGTGCGTAAATCAAAAACAATACCAAAAGTGCGATTACTCTCATGCCTAACTCCTAAAAACAAACAATAATGTTGTGTATCTTGCGTATCGAGCGTAAGCCCTGTTTCTTACTTCGTCGCTGTCGTTTGGGTTAATTCCTAAAGCAACGTTGTACTCGTGGGTCGCTAATTGTTTAATTAGCTTTTTCATAATTTAATCCCCGTAACTGAGTCGGCTTCTAATTGATAGTTGTTGTTATCGATAAACCATTTGTCGTCCGACGGTCTGCACGGCTCAGAAGGAACCGCAATTCCACTAACTAAATCAAGAACAATTTGTTTACTCTCTTGTTCTGAAAGACTTGCCCAATACTGCTCATCTTTGCAATCAACTTTGTACGACATCTTTTTTTACCCCGGAATATTGATACCGGGTAGGCGATCGCCCAAGCATCGAACTTGGTTGATGTCCAATCAGCGATCGCGTAGCAGACTAGAATTAAAAACCGTTTTCTTTTTGCTTCTCGTTAATCGCCTTAGCTATTTCTCTCTGAGAAGCACCGCTGTCTTGCTTTTCTCTGATTTCGTTAGATTGACTGTCTGTCAAACCGTAACGCTGTCTTTTGCCTTATCGTAATTACGAGCCATGTTTACCTTGTGTTTTTGGATTACTGTATCGAAAAAGCGATGTCTCCGACGACTTGTCGGTTCGCTCAGAATTGAACTGAGCCAAGTTGACCACAAAATCGCGTAAAGCAGTAAAGGGCATCACAAAGAGCGAACCTTTTTTCAGCGACTGCGATCGCTGCTTGGTTTTCGTTAGTTCTGCCAAGAAACTAATTATTTAGATAATTGCAGGTTCTGCGATGTTGAATGTGTTTCTCATTCATGTACACAAGTTTACCCCCTATCAGAGGGTAAGTCAATATCTATCTGCCTATGGTTTTTATTGAAAGTTGCGGCAATATTCTATGGTTTAGTCGCCATAGAGTGAAATATGCTAGTTTTACTGGCGCTGCGGGAATAATGACTATATATATAAGGATTAAAGAAATGAGGGCATTATCAGGCATTACTCAGCAGGCGCTCGCCGATCGGTGCGGGATGAAGATAAACGCGATCCAGAAATACGAATACCAGCAAAATAAGAGCATCCCGTTTGATACGTTGGAAAAGTTATGCGTAGCCCTGGAATGCAGTCCAGGTGATTTACTGGAAATAAAATAAATAGGGCATACACCATTCAAATCAGTAGTGTACGCCCTATATTGAAAAGACGGATAAATTGAATTCTATCCGTCTTTTTTTATTTATTTGTGGTTGTGGTGCTAGCGTAGCAATGCTTGATGTTCTTGGCGGCATTCAACCACTAGTTGTACGTACTCGGAGTTAGTTAATCCGCCAAATAGAGTTGCTCGGTATGCTTGTACTGCTTCTCTTTTGATTTTGGCTTTGGCACCCGGCTCTATTTCAACTATTTGAATTGATTGGAAGGCGATCGCGCATTTGGTTTCAAGACTTTCTGCCATCAGGGCGGCGACTATAGCGTCGGCTTTGATGTTGTCAAAAGCCAACTGCCTACGCCAAAAAGCTTCTGCTATTTCGCGGGGAACAGCAACAATAAAGCCAGCCGATGCTGTTTCAGCAGCTACTTGACGTAATGTGAAACCTGCCTCCAGTAACAATTTACCGCGCTTTGTTCGTAAAAAAGACGTAATGTCAGATTGCTTTTTCCCAACAACTTCCGCCGTTTGAGTTTGGCTGAAACAGTAGTTACCATCCGGTAATCTAAATGCCTCAACTGTGATATCAGCTATTTAAATTGTGGAGCGAATTGCTTTAAGATTCATGAGTGCATTCCTGTTCACTAGGTTTGTACAAAATAATGGGCAGATGCTATCAACATTTGCCCATTTCAATTGTTGTATACGGATTTGCACAGAATTAAATCACTGACACAAAGAATTGACGTCAACCACTTGGTTTGGTACTGATTCCTTAACTCTAAACACCGTAGCCAAAATCCGATCGCCCGACAGCCCATTAACAATCCCAGTCTTTACTCTTCCAAATTTCCCAACAGCAACATAGTAATTCTGGTTGCAATAGCGATATTCCCAGATCAAGCGATCGCCCTTCTTCCTTTGGTAAAGGTAGCCAGTATGAGCGTCGCCCATAGGACATTTTTGCGGCTCTATTTCAACTTCCATCGCAGGCTTGAAAGTGAATTCGATAGTTTCCCATGATGGTCCGTTTTCTGGATTGTCATGAAAGAGTTGAATCTTAGATGCTGGGAGAGAAATGCTTGGTTGACATGGAATCTTTTTGTCCCAGATGTAAGCAGCGATCGTGCAATTGTCAGTAGCCCATCGCTTGCCGTCTTTGTCCTTGCGAAACTTAAATCGAGGTAACGTAATTTTCCGTGTGTAGGAAAAGTCATACAACCAATCTCCTCTATCTTCGCAAGGTTCATCCCAAGTTGTGCGAAGCAGCATCACAATTCCGCGCTTGGCATGATTGTAAGCGTTAATCAATATCTGAGTTGCTTCTGCACCATATGGTGGGTTTGTAAATACCCAATCTGTTTTCGGAAAATTAGCCCAATTATCTGCGATCGTTGCATCTACGTGATAATCAGCATGAACCTCAAAATTGATATCGTTAGTCCAAGTGTCGCACCCCATCAGATTTAAACTTTTGGCAAGAATACCGCCGCCAACACAGCACTCTCCTACAGTTCCATGTAAATCAACATAGGGGGCGATGGCAGTTACAAACCAATGTGGGCTATCGTAACGGTCTAATTCATGGCGGGTAATACGAACTGTTGGAGTTTCACCAGGGAGAAAAGCAAACCTTATAACCCACACCTCTTTAGATGAATCACCATCAAAATATTTATCAATAAATTCTTTAGTTGTCGAAACCATGCCGCCCTCTGCTGACACATCGCTTATAGGCATATCAGATAATTTCTCTTTATATGGTAAACAAGCTAACTTGCACCAACCAATCTGTTTTCCCCCATATCTTTTATCCTTATCTAGTGCCGCAACGCGATCGCCTCTCTCGTAAGCTTTAATAAATTTTTGTGCGTGACTATCTTTCCAATCCCTTCGGGTTACTGTCTTAGCTGGTAAATACTGAGCAGTCCATCCAAAACTAATTTGCAACCCGCAGGTCGATTCAACAGGTTCTGTTTGTTGGTGTTCCATTGTAGGTGTTTGCAATTGAATTAATTGAGCCATCAAACTTAAAAACAATTGAGATGCAAATAGCGGTGGAACGCTATAGCCAAGCATCTGCCCGGAAACTGACAAACAAGGATCTAGCTCATACCATTCTGGAAAACCTTGGAGTCGAGCGATCGCAGGAATCGTAACTTGTTTTACTGTCCCATCAGGCAACCAAATATCAGCAAACCTGTTTCGGTTATTTCCGTTTTGGTCGGTAAAGAAACTTCGGCGAATAGTATTTGCACAGCGATCTGAAGGCACGGCCCTAATCTCGCAAGTTCGGTGAATAAATAACGGGTTCTTACCCTTAGCTAAGGGTAACTGAGCTTTTACGAGGTTTGAGTCAGGCATCGAGGGAATTAGATCCGCGATCGCCTCATACCAACTGATACGATCTTGTTTTGGTGGTAATTCAGGAAGAAAATCCTTGCAAGCCAAAACAACTATTCTTACCCTAGCTTGCGGTAACCCCCAATCTGCCATATTGCAAACAGCAATCGCAGTTTGGTATCCGTCAACGTCAAGTTGAGATTTGATTATTTCCCAACTCCGTGATTTTTGATAACGGGGGACTTGCTCTAAAGTGAAAACTTTTGGTTGCAAAACAGTAATAGCCTTTGCAACTGCCTCCGCACAATCAATATCAACTTGAGTTTCTTCGCCGCCCGTTTTCGCTGGGCTAAAGTTGGAGCATACTGGAGATGCGTGTAAAAAATCAGGGGTACGCGGTATTCCTGGGAAATTCAATCTTGCTACATCTTGAACTGACCGACGAATTAGCTTGCAACCATATTCTTTAAAATTGCGATCGTGCATATCAGCTAAACTTGCCGATAACTCCGGTTTAGTAGGGTCAAACTCTACCGCGCATACTGGGCGTATTCCAGCTTCAATCAAACCACATTCAACTCCGCCACCACCTGAAAATAAAGTAACAGCGACGGGTGCCTTTTTATCTATATCTAATCTAGGTTTCATATTTTAAAAAGGACGGATAAGTTATCCGTCCTGTAGAATTAAGCAGTAAGTGGCAAAGCGTTGGACAATACGGTAACTTCGGTCATGTGAACCGAAGTTCTTACGCCTTTTAAGGTTTGAACATCAAGCCACTCAGTTTCAACGTCATGGCGGATTACTATCATTGTTTCGCCGTCAACTTCAATTTCTGTGCCCGGAACAAGCTGGGCTTCAGGCTTTTTTGCGATCTCTTCCTCTACTGCCTCCTTTAAAGTCACTGGAACCCAGTCAAGATCCGAGCGATCGCCCGTTAGTTCGATATAGTCGAATAATAGTTCGACGCATCGACCATTAGCAGAGAGCAACTGGCTTCGTTTTTCTTTCTGCACCTTTGTCGCTTTTGCGAGACTAAGCTCTTTGAATCCTTCTGCTTTGCAATCCACAAGCGATCGCACGTCTTGCCAGGTCAAAGTGTTCCAGCCATATGCCTTAGCGATTTTCGCTAAGAATTGTTCATATTTAAGGTCTGGTGCTTCTACAAGTGTTTCTGCGGGTGCCGATTCCTGATAACTGGAAATCCATCGTAGTTCACCCACATCGTAGCAAGTCTCTACTGTTTCACCATTCAAAAGTTGTCCAACAACTACTATATCGCCGCTAAATCTGATGACAGTTCCCAGCCCTCCGGTCGGAACAGAGACAATATCATCTATTTCCAAAACACGTAATGATAATGAGGCGGATGACTTTACAGCCGATTTCGGTTCCTCGACTAATTCGACGGCTTCTGATGGCGGCATCGCATCGATATGTTCATCAATGGTTGAATAAGGGTTTGTGGTTTTATTTTTCAATTCCTGAACTTTGGCATCTCTGTCCGCACGAACCGCGAAAAAGTCTTGTTCAATTTGCTCTTTCTGTGCTTTTATGCCGTCGTACCGTTGTTGATAATTCTCGTTCTCTTTTCTAAGCTTGAGAACTTCTGCACTCAAGCTATCGTTTTCACGTATTTCTGACTTGAAAAAATCAAGTTTTTTGTTTAATTCCTGATAATCCAAAATCAATGACTTGTTCTCTGATCGCAAGGCTTCCACCTCGTCAATCTGCGAATTGTGCGCTTGGTTCGCTACTTCTGCTCGTAACGCATCCATTTCACGAGATCGTTCATCACTCGCCGCCACTTCTCTTTCTAATGCCCTTCGTACCCTGGCTAGTTCTGCTTTCGTTTCAGCAAACTCTAAATCACCATCAAGATTAATCGAAAATTCCTCGCCACTTGCAGCCTCATGCAATGCGATCGCCCAAGCTTTCAAACTATCAGCCGTCAATCCTTTGTCAAGCATTACAGCGCGATGTTCTGCTGTCTTTTCTACCAGCCAATTGGCTTCTTTCTGGCATTCTGTGTATGGCGCAACACTTGCTGTCAACTGTTGCAACTGTGCTGTCAATGCTTCAATCTGTTGCTGCATATTCGCCACTTCTGTAAATTGAAATTGCATAATACTCGGTTCCTGTGTAATTGTGTCGTTGTTTTTTAGGAACCACCCAGCTAAATTAAAAGTAGTTTATTGTGCTGCCGTCTGGCATTGAGTTGCTGGGTGGTAGTTTTTCTATTGGGCGAGAACTTTTGCGTCCATAAACTCAACAATTGCATAAACGGCTTTCTTTCTTTGATTCAAGTCCAACTGCTGCCACGTATTTGCCTAACTGTGTCTATCTCATTTTTAGTTGGTTCAAATATCGACACAAACTAGTCAATCAAATTCACCCCATCAGCGATCGCTAACTCTTTCGCCACCTTCGCCACACAATCCAAAAATCGCTGCGGCTGGGGGTGCTTGTCTGCAATCGACGCGATCGCCTTCATTTCCTCTGCAAACGGCATATAAGTCTTAGCTGCCGCTGTCTTCCAAATTCGCCCAAACGTTCCGCTTTCCGTTCTTACTTGCATTTTTGTGCTATTTAATCAACAATGTCTATATATTGACACAACCGTTCAGAATGGTCAATAGGGACGGATAAATTATCCGTCCTATTTAAGAAGAATTTTAATTTGGGTTCTTGCTTCCGGCTCCAAATGACCCCACACTTCAGTCTTGAAATGATGTTCCCAGGCTTCGGTTAGCGAGGTAATCATGTCTCTTTTTTCCTGTGCGGTTTCGTCACCTGCAACAACCCATCGCAAAATGTCGGCGTTAGCAGCTGCAATAATCATTTCTTCTTCGTTGTGAACAATCTTGGTTTCAGCAATCTTAATAGTGTCAGAAACGTAGTGAGGCAATTGCAATCCTGCGTCACCAGCAAGTTCACGAACAATCGCCACAAAATCCTTACCTCTTGGCTTGCCGTTACCGCCTGATAGCTTGTGACGGTAAGCGATCGCTCCTCCGCCTTCTCCGGTTTGTTTGTCTTGCCACGCCCATTGTCCGTCTTTATCTTGCCAAACGTGAAAGCTGGTTCCCGACGCTGATTGTCTCCAAGGTGGGCAACCTTTTAGGGTTTTACCTACTTGCTTAAAGTTGTGACCAGTCCAATTGAAAATCTGGTTAGGCGACAGCCTGGGGTAAACGTCGAATAGTAAAAAATCTTTGAGGTTAGTCGATGCCGATAAACCCTTGGCAACTGTTTTTTTGTATTGCGTCCAATCAACGGCATTAGCAATAACAGGTGGCTCAACTGCGATTTTGTCAAGGAAATCAAGCAACCATTGTGAGGCGATCGCAACTTCAGTAAATAGTGGATCGTTTATCCACTTATAAGCCCCGGTTGTCGGATGTCGAGATGGGGGAATTACTGATTGGGCCTCATTATATCTAAACTCCAAGCCATCAATATACTTGGTGATGGTTTTGCCGTTCTTCCCTACTTCGGTTGTTTTCGCACACTCCAGACCTTCCCACTGAGTTATAACCTTTCGCCTAAAATCCTTTAAATTCTGGCGATGAGAATCTGGGATCTGAAAAAGCACTTGAAAACGTCCGGGTTTTCCCGAAGTCCAAGACACTGTTGTCTCATTCTTGTAGCCAATCCTGTAGAGAATTGGCAATGCGGTATCGCCGTCCACGTCAATTGCTAAGATCCCGTGACTATATTCGCCAGTTCGCAAACCGTAGCCACTTGCAAAATATTGATAAGGTCTTTTTTTTTCGCTGACCTTTGATTCTCCGTCAAAAATTAATGCAGCGATCGCACCTTTATCTAGTTTTGGTTCAGTCTGCCAATTATCGCGTTTGGGGGCCTTATCCCAAACTGGAGTTAGCGACCAATCATCAGGAACATCATTAAGCGCTTCAATTATTTCAAAAGCGTTATTTAGTCGCTCGAAGGGATATGTCATACTTACTGCCTTTTTTTAAGTTTTCAGAAATTGGCAACATTTGAAGCGAAGCATTCACCAAATGATGCCTCTGCCATTTAGTTCTTATTTCATCAGAAACAATTAATCCTGAAGATACTTCAATCTCATCAAAACTGTAACCATAAATTTTGCAAAAATCGTCCAAAAGCATTGAAAACGGGTAATCGTGATCTACATGATAATCGTCAATCGAATCCCATTTTTTCGTTTCTTTATTCCATATCTTTCCTCCTATGCTATGAATATCTTTAAATTCTCTTATTTGATCCCACACAGCATTCCTGAAAGCTTTGTTATTTTTTGCCGTCGAGTAGGTTCTTTGTTTTCAATGCACTGCTTATAGCTAAAGCTTTCAATAGAATTATCCTCTCGAACTATTGCAAAATTATTGTGTTTTGTAGCGCCCCCGCATACTCTATAAATCTTGAATGCTTTAATGCCAACGCCAATCTTTTCATCGCGACGCGGGTGTCGTTCAATCAACTCACACAAAAACCTTTTATCAATTTCGCTTACATATTCCCCGACGCTATATTTTGACAAAACTCCTTTCACGTAAGTTTTTAAAGCTTCTTGACTCTTAAATTCAAGCATGGCAACTGCTATGGTCATATCGTTTTGTGTCCCTGTTTGTGTAGTAACAACTATTACAACACAAACTAACAATCAAAAAGCACCTTGTTTCACTAAATTTTTAAACTCTCCAAATGGAGCATCAAACAAGAGTTTCGCCGTACCAGTAGAGCCAAATCTATTCTTGAGAACTAATATTTCTGCAATTCCTGGCTCGGCGGTTTCCTTGTTGTAATATTCGTCCCGATAGATTGCTAACGCCACAGCAGCTTCACGGTCAAAGGATGAGCTGTCCCCATAGTCCGATAGTGTTGGACGTTTGTCCTGGCGATCGTCAACTGTTTTTCTAATCTGAGAAAGTCCCAGCATCGCACAATTAAATTCCTTCGAGATCGCCCTTAATTCCTGCAAAATTTCATATATTTCATCCGTTCTCGTGCCTGCCCTTGATGCTTTGATTGGGCGAACAAGTTGGACATAATCAACCACGACAAAACCAGCATGACCGTGCATAGCAACAATATTTTGCAACTCTGCACGAATATCAGAAACAGTCATTCTTGGGTCGTCGTTCACCCAAAACGGCATATCGGAGTTAGCGGCGATCGCGTTATTCAAAGCATCCCAATCTTTGCCTTGCATTTGATTAAGTCTAAACAATTTCTCCGATGAAACATGAGGGGATGCTAATCGAATTAGTGATTTTTTAGCCATCTGAGAAGCATTCATTTCTAATGCAAAAAATACTGTATTAACTCCGTTTTGAGCGCTACGCAAGGCTAAGTCCAAGGCAAAAGTACTCTTCCCCATGCCACCTCTGCCACCAAAAATTGACAACGAACCAAAAGGCAAACAACCAATAATTTCGTCCAGATCGTAAAACCCAGACTGAATACCTTGAGCCATCGCCTCATCTCCGGCGTTCTCAGCCGCCAGTAACGCCATCGCCTCAGCGATCGCCTCATTCAGTCTAATCGTCCGTCCCCCGCCAGTCCTAAGCTCAATTAAAGATTGCTGAGTTGCAGCGATAGCCTCTTGGCTATCACCTGCTGCCGCTAAACGCGATAACTCCCCAGCTATTTCAATTAATCTCCTACGCCGCGCAGTCTCTTGTATCAACTCAGCCAGTGATTTTATCGATCCCAAATGAAGTACTCCTTCTCCTTGCTCCAAGACTCTAATTGCTTCCGCGATCGCCCTCTCCGTCTTCGTTCCACACACAAAATTCATTATCTGGAATCTATCCGGTGGCAACTGCTTCTGCCGCAAACGCCCCATTATCCGAAAAATCTCGCAATGGACTGGCACGTAGAAGTCATCGGCATTTAGCCCTAGAATCGCGTCTAAGGCACTTGGGCTACACAGGATGGCTGAAAGGACAGCAATCTCTGAATCAACGCTTTGAGGAGGCGTAGCGACGGGGAACTGAATTAAGTTCGTTTCTTTTGCTTCTGAATACATGGCTATGCCTTCTTGGTGTGTGGTAAATTCACTTTCCTAATGGGGATGGGAACTGATTCAGCTCTATATCCAACTGGAGCAGATGCTGTCGCAGGTTTCTTTTTCGCGGCAGCATACTCGTCCCAACGCACCAAAATTTTATCAGGGTCGTTTTTCAAGCTCGCCATAAAGTCGCCACGGGCCTGAAAAATATCTTTGCTGAATTGCTTTGCAAAGCGATCGCCCCCCCACTCAATGAAGGCTTTTGAAAAAACTGTGAACTGGAGATGAGACGGTTGACTTAACCACGGCGTCTCATCTCCAGCAAACACCAGCGCTGGATGTGCATTCTCCGCCCAGCGATCGTATTTTGTCAGACCGAACGGTTCTTTTTGTTTAGTCGTAGTCATAACGACTTCGGGCGGTGCGGCACCTATCGAATTAGACCCTACCGACAATTCTTCGTTTAAACCGACAATCTCTTTTTTATCTACCACTTGGTTTGATTGTCTTGGGGTTAGTTCCAACTCTTGGTCATTGGAGCAACGCGACTCTACCCCTCTCTCCTCTTTTTCTACCACTTGTTGGCTTGGAACCTTAAGGAGGGTAGTCTTTGTAGTAGTCTCTGGAGTAGTCTCTGTATATATAGATTGAATGTCAGAAATTACAGACAAGTGTGCAGGATCTTGCTCACTAGAGTGCAGGATCTTACTTTCTAGAGTGCAGGATCTTGCAGACTGACAACCATGCGGGTTTGAGGCGTTGCTATTTTCAACAACCTGACAACCATGCGGGTTTGAGAGTTTGGCATTGTTTTGAGATGGATTAAGCAAGAATTCGTAGAGAATATCTACGTTTACGCGGTAATACAGTTTTTTTGGTAGCCCCTCTGATTTTTCTTCAATAATTCCAAAAGTTTTTAGCCTGCGTCGAGCCGATTCTTGCTCTGTGCGAGTAAGGGCTGTCTCTTCTGTCCATTCTTGTTGAGTTTTGTAAAACCAACCTTCCGGATTTTTGGTTATTTTCGACCAATAGTAAGCCTGAGATAAAAACAACCCTTCGGTTGCGCCTCCGCCTATCTCTGCAAAAATACGATGAAAAGCAATTGGTCGAGTAAGTAATTTCTCAAAAATCTGCAATGGATTATGGCTCATCGCGATCGCCCCCTGTTAACTTCTGAGGAACTGTTCCCTCGGCTAACCGTCTTTGGTGTATCTCCTGCGCTATCATCTCAATTTCTGCCAACAGATAGACTGGTAGCCTGACTCGCGTTGTTTCAACCGCCATTCCCTTGCTATCCGGATATTTTGTCGGTTGTTTGTATGTTGGTGTTTTATACCCCATATTGTCTGTCCTACTCGATTTCTTTTATAGTAATTAAAATATCTTTTTGTGTCAATATCTGTACAAAAAATATTTTTTGTTTTTATTTGTGGACAAAACCAGTGGTAACCCGATCCTGCGTAGAGAGGGTTTTTTATACGATCGCGGGAAGAATTTATAAGCGATCGCGCTCAACTTTGTCAAAGTTCGTTTAAAGACTAGTTATTTTCTCTGAGCAAACAAATACAATCTTGTTTGCATCGAAGATTGTATTTGTTAATGCACTGTGTCCGAAATAGCAGCACAGGTGTGATAAAAATGACTTGTGCGAAGAGCAACACAAGCTATTGACAAATGCAATGCTTGTGTCACAATTAAGCCGCTTGTGTTGTGTTCTTCGTGTGATTATGGTTAAGGTTGTTGAAGAATCTGGTGCGGTTCGATTAGGACGATTACTGACTAACATTCGAGTTGAGAGTGGCTTAGACTTGCGTAGATTTGCGGCATTATGTGTCAAGGAAGACGGCAAGCCCATTGGATTTAGTACGTTAAACAAGATTGAAAGAGGGAATCCACCAAGTAGTGAGGTATTGCGTGCGATCGCACGCAATCCTTATGTGAGTAAAGATTATAATTTGAGCGCTTTGTACCAAGAACTTGAAGGGGGAAAGGAAGAGAATCCCCTATCAAATAGAGACATTCATACCGCACATCAAATAATTCCCTACGCAGACAAGATTCCTGAAGCTCAAAAAAAGGAATTAGTTCTTCGTTTAATTCCTGGTTTATCTAGGGATAGTAAGATGGATGTTCTACAAAGCTTGCTAGATAGTTTTACGCAAGTACCAAAAGGAAGAAAAAAGGATTAAAGATTGATTAATTTTAATTGAAAATGATTCTAACTTCTGATGTATAGATTATTCTTTTTGCTGAACCATCCAGCTATTATTAAGCTTATGCTTTTGCTCCGTAAGGGGCTAAACCCTGTGTATAGCAATATATTTTGGCATGAATGACAGCAAAGAAGGAATCATCCAAGCGGTTAGGATAAAATTAAACACTTTGGAAATACAGATGGAAGAGTGGCTGCATAATCTGACAGCGAAAATCAATGGTTTAACCGAAGACCAGCGATCGCAACTGGTTGAGGTTTTGAAGAAAGATTTGGCTTCCGATAGCAAGCAAGTTCAAATTTTGGGAGGCAATCAAAATATCGGACAACAGCAATTTATATTCCAAGAAGAAAGTATCGGTAAACTGGCTGGCACCTTAGAGAGCTTGGCGACGACGATAAAAGAGCAGTATGGTCCTGACATTGGAGCAGAGATAGTTAAAACAGCAATCATGGCTTTTGCGAATGCTTTGTCAAAATAATCAAGCCTACAAATAAAAGACGGATAACGTTCTGCTTATCCGTCTTTTATTTTGTGCGATTTGCGAAGGGGGGCCCATTTCCCCAACAGAACAAACATTTTGCGATTCCAATGAGTGAATCTCGTCCGAGAATGCTTGAGGCAATGGTGCTAATTCACAAGCTTTTGTACGACACTGACGTGTCATTTCATGGGGAATATTATGGCTGCGATCGCCTAACAATTTATCCGAAACCATTGCAGCAACCCATACCAGTTTATGTCGCAACTGGTGATGATGACGGCATCGCATTTGCAGCCCAAAATTCCTTTGGTTTGATGGGGGGGCCGCCATTTTCTTTAGAGAGATTGAAGAAGACAGTCACTAAATACCGAGAATTAAATTCCAGTGGTTCCGAAGATTTGATGTTAGCACGCTTCTTTTGTGTTGCAAAAACATATGACGAAGCATTGAGTGAGGCATTGCCTTTCATCCGGCAATTTAGTATGAAAATGAAAGCCAACACAAATCAAGTCATGCAGAACACACTCAATCGAAATCAGAAGCCATTTGACCGAACAAACATCTGTTTTGATGAAGACTTTTTGATTGAGAATTCAATTATCGGTGATGTGGCAACCTGTCGTGACAAAATCAAAAAATTCCAAGATGAATTAAATTTAGGCACATTAGCACTCAAACCCTCATCAAGTGATTTACAAAAAAATCTGGAGAGTTTGACCCGCTACAACCAAGAGGTGCGTAATTATGTATAAACAATCTCTTCCTCCCGATGATATGCCACCCCTTGAGGTGACACAATTGGATAGAATGTTGCATCAAGAGCTAGAACACTCTACGGGGCAACGTTTTATCAGAGCGTGCGATCGCATCACCCAAGCATTATTATCTAATTGTCCCTGGTATATGACAATGGACAGTGGAACCTTAATGTTAGTAATTGACTGTCCCGATCTAGTCGGTTACTGGCATATAGTCAGCAATATTCCCCAGTTGGGTAATCGGCTGCAGAGGTTTTCCAATGATGCCAGAATCCGGGTGTATCCGCCAATGGGTAAAGGGGCACCATTTGAAATCAGCGTCAATGAGATATCGGCTTATCGAGATTGGCTTTAGTTAACAAAGACTCCGCTTGACTCTGCGCTTACCTTCCCCTCCCTCTGCGTTTTAAAGCCCTACGAATTAATGCTCTTCTGTACTAAGATTTAAGCCCGACAGTACCGATACAAAGAAAGCTTGTGCGGTTTGTGATTTTACCTGGTTGATGGTTTGGTTCGCGATCGCAATGATCCTTAGGGAATATTTTGGGGTTATTGTGGGATTTAACGGCGATCGGACCCAAATTTCCCCAAGCGATGCCTACGACGGGCTACGCCGGAGCTATTTATCAAAGGATGATTGATAAACGTCTGAAACTAAGTATTTTCGTAAAGTCTGCCGTGGGAAGCTTAGAGCGGCTCGCTTTACGTTAAGGCACAAGATAATAAATTTGTACAGTGCGTAAGTCCTACATTATTAAAAAATAAGAAGGTTATTGACTGTTTAACTTATGTTTTTTTTCTTTATATTGTTGTTGTAATTCCAGATAATACTTAATTAATTTTTGCGGATCGTGCTGATTATTTTGAGAAATTTGATGACGAATTTCTCGAATTTCTTGCAGTACGGGATCGTCAAGATTAATCATTATTCATTATCCATTAATTCTAACGGTGTTACCAGTGCAGGCACGTACAAGCCTAGCATAACATTAACTCGTCTAATATGCCCAAACTTGTTAGCGTTAGCTAAGTGACGACAATTCCAAGTTAATAGGAAATCACATTTATGATAGGACGCTATGCCAAGATGGAGAGCATCACCTAAAGGATCATTAGGCATAACCTGATTTTGAATATAGGTTTGCACAATTTCAGCAATTTCTGGTTCAATATCTATCAAAGGAATATCATTCATAAGTTCAATGACTTCTTCTTTATTAGGAAAATTGCCTTTATTAAGTTCATCTAAAACTGCAATACTTGTAACAACTTCATATTGATGCCTTACTTTATTCCACCAAAAACGAGTCCATTCTTTACGCGCTATCATATCGGGTTCAGTCCGAATCTCATAGTAAAAGCTAGGAATACTGGTTTCAATGTAAATTTTTGATTTCATACACTTAATTCCCCAGGACTAGTACCTTCAGACACAAGGCACAGGAATATTATATGCCAGCAAGAATAGATTTAACAGGTAGCGGATTTGCAACCAATGGCTATTCACAGGAACCGTCGCAGACAATTACGTATTTTATTTGACAGTACATTACAGATTTCCCCTAAGCTCGACTTTATATGTTAGCAGTGTGGAAATACTACTGCACCAAGGCGATTAGGCTTCTCTTATTTAGTTTTTTCTAGTACTTTTATTTTATTTTGATAACTAAAAATTGTTCTAGAAATTGACAATCATGAGTCTTAATTATTCTTTGAAAAAACATTAAAATTTTTCCTGAAGGTAATGACAAAATTTTATTTTTTCGGTACACTACTTAAGTTTGTATCAACAAAAATTAACTAGAAAGTAGAAAAATACGGTTCTACCGCCCTCTTTATGGTTTATAAACATGAAAAGCAGCCTAATTAACGGCTACATATTTTGTTTATAGTGCTTTTTGGCGCTTGAATGCCCTTGTAAAATTAGATTTGTAATTTTTTACTAAGCTTATGTAATAATTCAGGGGTAAAAATCATGCCGTTTATTGCTTCTAGCTAGTTAAATTTGTTTTTGGCATCCGGAGAGTAGTAGATCCAAAAATACTTATTAATATTTTCTGTCAAAATATTTGGCGGGAGAAAATATTCGTATGTCCAGCGGCCAAATTCATATCCTAACTTGGATGGTTATTTTTTCAATTTTTTCTCCGTCCTTGAATTTTTAAACAATTAACATCTTATGTTTACTAAAATCACACATTCAACAACCGCAGACGCTACCAGCTTCTATGACCCTTCCTTGAATCAAACGCTATTATTGGCACTACAAGGGGTGCGGGAATATCTCAAGGAATTTGGCACCAGTCCAGAGTTCATAGATCACATGCGTTTAGCGTTTGGGGAGAGTTTTCAGGCTGAAACTGCTTCAAACTTGGCTGCCGCTTGGGAAAATGAAGATTTTATCCTGATGCCATCAATTGCCTTTCTTTCATCGGCAGATTTAAATGGGGCGAATGGTGCTTATGCTAGAGCAACGAATACAATTTACTTGTCTAAGGAATTTGTCGGAGAAAATCAGAATAATTTAGCAGCTATAGTCAATGTTGTTTTGGAGGAGTTTGGACATAGAATTGATACACTGCTGAATCAGACAGATAGTGCTGGAGATGAAGGGGCGATTTTCTCGGCATTAGTACAGGGTTATAGTCTGGATGATTCAACTTTACATGCTTTGAAAGCAGAGAATGATTCAGGGATAGTTACGGTGGATGGGGAAGCGATCGCTGTAGAAAATGCCGTTATTCCTTCTACTGGGTTAAATGCTTTACTGAATGAGACAGGCAAAATTTATCTATCTGTCGATGGTAATGGAACTCTCAGTTCCACAGGGACTATTCAAGTTTTGAAAAATCCTGGTGCTACGGTTCGCACAGCTTATTTAATCGGTGATGGTACTAGTAGTCTCGGCACTACTGCCTCTGTAAATGGTACAGCTATTACTTGGGAGCGAATTGAATCAACTCCTTGGGGTGGGGGTACCTTCTACAGCTATTTAAGTAATGTCACTTCCATCATCAAACCTACCATCGATGCAGCCGCAGCAGGCACACTAAATATTGCAGTTAACGAAGGCTCTCAATCCGCATCATACGAAGGATTAGCTCTTGCCGTTGTCTTTGAAGACCCCAATCAGACTGAAGACAAAAGTGTTATTTTATACTTTGGAGGTCTGAATCCTACAGGTGGAACTGCAACAATCAACTTTGCCTCACCTGTTAATACTAGTTCAAATCTTGAAGCTATCTTGGGGTTAGGTATTGGCTACAGTTACAATGCCACTAGTGTCGCATCTCAGTCATCTCAAGTTAGAGTTAATGGTCAGCTATTAACTTCTGTAGCAGGAAATTTTGACGATGGTCAGGGAAATAATGGGGCTTTGTTTACAGTTGGCGGTTTGGGTGATAGTCCCGACAATCCCCCTCCCTCTAGTACTAATCTAACAACAGATGACGAGCTTTACAATCTGCTACCCTTTATCAAAAATGGGGATACTAGTATTACGCTTAACACGTTTAACCCCTCAAATAACGACCATATTTTCTTTGCTCATCTAAACCTAAAAGGTATTACTGGAATTGATTCTAGAAACGTCGTCACGCTAGCCGTTGAGCCTGCAAGTGTTAACGAAGATGGAACTGCCAACCTAGTTTACAAATTCATCCGTACAGGTGCAACGACTAATCCTTTAACAGTAAGTTATACAGTTGGTGGCACGGCGGAACTAACTATTGACTACACCCAAACTGGTGCAGCTAGTTTTACGGCTACTACAGGAACTGTGACCTTTGCCGCAGGTTCTGCTACTGCGACTGTTACCGTCAAACCCATAGCAGATACAGTTATAGAACCGAATGAAACCGTTTCACTAACCCTAACTAGTGGCGCTGGTTATGCGATTGGAACCTCTAGCTTGGTAACAGGAACTATAATTGAGAACAACGCGCCTACAAATATCATTATTTCCAACAGCAATATAGAAGAAAATAAAGCTATTGGAACAGTTATTGGCGACTTAGCAACAACTGACCCCAATACAAATAATACTTTTACTTATATCTTGGCAACGGGAACGGGTGACAGTGATAATAGCTTATTTACTATTCAAAATAATCAACTCAAAACAAATGCATTATTCGATTATGAAACTAAGAATAGTTATAGTATTCGAGTGCGAACAACAGACCAAGGGGGGTTATTTTTCGAGAAGCAATTGACCATTGGCATTACAGACGTTAATGAAAATTTAGTTTCGGGTACTTTAAGCTTTAGCGCTCCTCAATTTAGTGTCCGAGAAGATGGAACACCTATTGCTGCTGTAACAGTTACTCGCAGTGGGGGAAGAGACGGGGCTGTGAGTGCCACTATTAACTTAAAAGATGGCACAGCTAAAGCACCTAGCGACTACAACAACACACCAATTACCGTTAATTTTGCTAATGGAGAAATCAGTAAAACTGTCACTATCCCCGTAGTCAATGATACAACACCAGGACCAGATGAAACCCTCCAATTAACTCTCACAAATCCAACAGGAGGGGCAACCATTGGAACGCAAAACAGCGCAAAATTAACTATTCTCGATAAAGATGCAGCATTTATCACTGGGTTTCCTCAAGGTTCTTCTGGTAGTAATAAAGGTCAAGCGACTATTGTTGTTGCAGGGCAGAATTTTTCACCGACAGACCAAATTAGCATTATTGACTCCAATGGGACTGCAAAAGCTGCCAGTAAAGTTTATTGGGTGAATGAAACGGAAGCTTGGGCAACTTTTGACTTACAGGGATTAGCTACAGGTAAATACGATGTTAAAGTTGCGAATGGACAAAATAGTTCTGTTTCCAACGATACTTTTACCGTAACGGATAGTTCTCTAGGCAATATTCAAGTTAAGTTGAGTTATCCAGCGCAAGGTGTAGTTACAGTTAAATATACTAATATCGGTCAAACAGATATTGTTGCACCTTTGCTAAGAATAACCCCGACAAACGCCCAAGTTACTTACCCAGAAGAAAATACTGTTAGTGCGACTCTACGTCAACTGCTAAATTTAACATTAGCAACGAGTGATAATGGCCCAGCAGGAATTTTGGCGCCTGGTAAAAGTGGACAATTTTCCTTTAACTATACTCCCAACGGCAACGGTTTAATTTCCTTTGCAGTTGAACAAGTTAAGCCAGATGAAGTGATTAATTGGACGAGTATTAAAGCTGAATCTCGCGTTGATTATAGTTTTATAGACTCTGCTGCTTGGGATGCAATTTGGAGTAATTTAACGGCTGTTTTCGGCACAACTGCCGGACAGTTTCAAACTGTCATGGCGGAAAATGCTAATTATTTAAGTCAATTAGGACAGGAAACCAACGATTTAACTCGGTTATTTGCTTTTGAGTGGAGACAAGCAGTTAATACTCCCACCAATGTAGATTTACTCAGCACAACAGATGTGGTTGATGCTGCACCAGGGCTGTCTCTAACATTTAATCGCACCTTCTATCAATCTATTGCTGAACGCTACAACTTAGGTGGTTTAGGACGAGGTTGGGCGAGTCAGTGGGATTTACGCGCCACAACTGATAGTAAAGGTGATGTAATTATTCGTAGTGTTGGGGATTTACAGCGCGTTTTTGAAAAGCAAACCGACGGCACTTTTACCGAAGACGGTGGTGCAACTTTAACAATTACTAATGGTCAATATCGCTTAAAAGAAGCTAGTGGTTTAGTCTCATTATTTGGGACTGATGGCAAACTCAGCTATGTTGAAGATACCAACGCTAATCGGATTACGCTGGAATATACCAATAATCTCCTCACTAAGTTGGTTCATACCAATGGTGATAGTTTAACCTTAGCTTACAATGCCCAAGGGCGGATTAGTCAGATTACCGACTCAACAGCACAAGTCACCAGTTACAGTTATGATGCTGCTGGGGAAAATTTGCTATCTGTCACCAGTCCTGAAGGCACAACAACTTACACTTACGATACAGGTAGTGTTGCCGCGAAAAAATATTCTCTCCTGTCGGTAAAATCAGACTTGGGTTATGAGCGTACTTTTGAATATGATAACCAAGGTCGTCTAACTAAAGAGTTTAGCAACGGAGAAACTCAAACCCTGACCTACAGTTACGATAGTACAGGCGGTGTAACAATTACCGATAGTACAGGTGCGTCTCAAACTATCCTACTGGATGACCGAGGAAATGGCGGACAAATTCGCGGTGTTAATAACCAAAATCTGATTTTCAGCTATGATGCAGATGGAAATTTGATTGGTGCGACGCTTCCAAATGGTAGTGAAACTGGTTACACTTACGACACAAATGGAAATTTAACTCAGCAAACAAATTTACTCAATCAAGACGTTAAATTTACTTACGATGCTACCTTTAATCAACTGACAGGTTTTACAGACCCTAAAGGTAATGGCATTAATTATACCTATGATACCAAAGGTAATCTCACTAAAATCACATACTCGGATGGTAGTAGCGAACAGTTTAGCGTGGATGGGTTGGGGAATATTACCAGTTCTGTCAATCGTCGTGGTAGCACTATTGGATATACATACGACGCAAGTGGATTGCTAACCAAGAAACAATACGCTGATGGTTCTAGCCTCAGCTATGGCTATGACACCAAGGGAAATATTACCAGTGTCACCGATGCAACGGGAACTATTGCAATGGAGTATGACGTTGCAAATCAGCTTACTAAAATAACCTACCCTACGGGACGTTCTCTTACCTATACCTACAATGCTGATGGTCAACGGACTAAACTTGTCTCTCAAGATGGTTATACGGTTAACTACAGTTATGACAGCGTTGGACGCTTAAAAACTTTAACCAATGGTATAGCAGAAAGCATTATCAGCTATGACTATGATAGTGTGGGTCGTCTGATAAAAGAAACCAACGGTAACGGGACTTATACAACTTATGAATACGATTTACAGAGTCAGTTAACTCGTTTAAGTAACTATAAAGCAGACAATACGGTTAACTCTAAGTTTGAGTATGCCTACGATAACTTAGGTCGGCGTACTAGCATGACCACATTGGAAGGAACTTTTCAATATGGTTATGATGCCACAGGTCAATTAACATCTGTCGCTACGCCTACAAATCGTACCATTAATTATCAATATGATGCTGCTGGAAATCGTATTGGTGTGACGGATAACGGGACTAATACCAACTACAACACCAATAACCTGAATCAATATACCAATGTGGGTAATGCTGTCTATGCCTATGATACAGATGGGAATTTAATTAGCAAAACCCAAGGAGAACAGACTTCAACCTACACCTATGATGTTGAAAATCGTCTGACTAAAGTTGTCACTCCTCAAGGAACTTGGGAATATCAATATGATGGGTTAGGAAATCGAGTTGCTACTGTTTTAAATGGTCAACGAACGGAATATTTACTTGATCCTTTTGGGTTAGGGGATATTGTTGGAGAATATAACGGTAGTACCTTGGTTGCTAACTATACTCACGGGCTTGGTTTGGTTAGTCGGGTTAATGGTAGCAATATTAATTATTATGATGCCGATGCGATCGGTTCAACGGTAGGGTTAACAGCTACGGATGGTAGTTACGTTAACCGTTACAGTTATTTACCCTTTGGGGAGGATTTAACTAAGGTTGAAGGTGTTGCTAATCCCTTTGAATATGTTGGGCAATGGGGGGTAATGGATGAGGGTAATGGACTCGATTTCATGCGGGCAAGGTTTTATGATAGTGGGTTGGGGCGGTTTACCAGTGTTGATCCTTTAGGAGTAAACGCGGGAGATTCTAATCTATACCGATATGTCTTTAATAACCCAGTAGAAAATAATGATCCATCTGGCGAAATTGCTCCTTTCATAGTTGCAGCAGCTTTGGGAGCAGGTATCGGAGCCGTGAGTGATATTGCTATTCAAGCAGGTTCACAATACTTTTCTGGTCAACAAATTGATATTAATTGGACGAGTGTAGGTGCTTCTGCTGCTCTAGGGGCTGTTGGAGGTGGTTTAGGAGCAGGATTAAGAAACACAACCAGAGTTTCTGGGCAAGTTTTCTCTCATTGGTTTCCCCAACGGTGGGCTAAGTCTTTACCGAGTAGTTTTGGGAACCTTTTCAACCAAAACCACTGGTTAGGTCGATTGAACGGGCAGTATGTATCAAAACAGTTTCATTACTTGACTGATTACTATGCGACTCTAAAAGGTTTCCCAAAAGCAGCATATTGGGGACAAAAATTAGCAGAACGTACTGGGCTTAACTTGATTCCACGTCTTCCTTTGTGGTTAACCAATAGCTTACTCTTTTCTCGTTTGAAAGGCGGCACATGGAACGATCCCCACCTTAATACCCTCGACGGTATAGGCTACGACTTCCAAACCGTAGGCGAATTTACCCTCGTTAAATCCACAACTGACGACTTTGAAATTCAAACCCGCCAACAACCTTGGGGAACTAGCACCAGTGCTTCTGCTAATACTGCCATTTCAATTAACAGTGGTGGTCAACGCATCGCCATTTACGCCAATCAAACCAACCCCCTCCTCATCAACGGTACTGCTGTCACCCTTCCCGAAGGTGGACTCTATGCAGTAGGTCAAAACCTCATTATTCGAGAAGGCAGTAAATACAGTATCATTACCGCTAATAATGACCTCATTCTTGTTAAAAATCGGGGTACTTTCCTCAACATTAACCTTGGTCTAGCTGATAATCGCCAAGGTAAAGTTGTCGGACTTTTAGGCAACAATAACGATAACCGCAATGATGACTTTGCCCTGCGTGACGGTACAGCCATTGGCGGAACTATCACCAATCAACAACTCTACGGTGATTATGCAGCCAGTTGGCGTATTACCCAAGCAACTTCCCTTTTTGACTACGCTTCAGGACAGGATACCAACACCTTTACCGACCTAAACTTCCCCAGCAATATCATCACAACCGCGACCTTAACCCCCGAACAACGCGCCGCAGCCGAACAAATAGCCCGAAACGCAGGAATTACCGACCCTGATGTACTAGAAGATGTCATCCTTGATATTTTTCTTAGCAATGGCAATACTGAATTCATCGAAGCGGCGATCAATGGGGCAACTGACCAACAACGGATAGAAACCGTCAGCGCACCCAACACCCTAATAAACCCCGACGGTTTGGGAACTCAACACTATTTAACCGCAGGTGCAGTCATTCCCTATACCATCCGCTTTAGCAACAATGCTGCTGCGGGAACTACCCCAGTTGCTCAAGTTAGTATCACCCAAACCCTTGATACCGACCTTGACTTCAACACCTTTAGCCTAGATGACTTCGGCTTTGGCGATATTACCCTTGATGTTCCCACTGGGGCACAAAATTTCAGCCAACGCTTAGACCTGCGTAGTACCAGAGGAGTCTTTGTCGATGTCAATGCTGGAATAGAGACTTCTACAGGTGTCATAACTTGGACATTTACCGCCATTGACCCCACCACTGGTAACGCTGCTAACAACTTGACTCAGGGTTTCTTACCTCCCAATGACCAAAATGGGGTAGGAAATGGTTTTGTGGGCTATAGCGTTCAACCGAAAGCTAACCCTACCAATAATACTCGCCTTGATGCTCAAGCCAGTATCACCTTTAACAGTCAAACACCCATTGAAACTACCTCTGTCTTTAACACCCTGGATAGTGACATTCCCACTAGTAAAGTAAATACCTTACCTGCAAACAGTAATGCCGACTTTACGGTGTCTTGGGCAGGTTCTGATAACGGCAGTGGTATCGCTGACTACGATATTTATGTGGCTACAGATGGCGGTGAATATGTTCTTTGGAAAGACGACCTCACAGGTACTTCTGCCATTTATAACGGTCAAATAGGGAAAACATATGCTTTCTATAGCGTCGCTACCGACAACTTAGGACAAACAGAAGCAGCCCCAAATCAAGGTGATGCGACAACAACTATCAACGCTTCTGCTGGCAATAATCCGCCTACAGTTCAACAAGCAATCATAGACCAAAGTGCAACCGAAGACACAACCTTTAACTTTACCATTCCCGAAAACACCTTTATCGATGTTGACGCTGGTGATACGCTTACTTACTCAGCTGCGTTAGAAAACGGTAATCCATTACCAAGCTGGTTAACCTTTAATGCTGCAACTCGCACCTTTAGCGGTACACCTGCTAACAGTAATGTTGGTAATGTCAATATCAAAGCGATCGCTACTGATAAATCGGGGGCAAGTGTTAATGATATATTCACGTTGACAGTCGCGAATACTAATAATGCGCCGACAGTAACCAATGCGATCGCCGACCAAACTACAACCGATGATAAAGCTTTTACCTTCGCTATCCCAGAAAACACTTTTGCGGATATAGATGCTGGTGATATCCTCAGCTACTCTGCAACATTAGAAAATGGTAATCCATTACCAAGCTGGCTGAGTTTTAATGCTGCAACCCGTACCTTTAGCGTTACACCAACTAATAATGTTGGTAGTGTTAATATTAAAGCGATCGCTACTGATAAATCGGGGGCAAGTGTTAATGATATATTCACGTTGACAGTTAAACAAAACAACGGCTCACCTACCTTCAAGCTCGAAAAAATTGCCGATGATATTTTTAACATCAGCAATAGCAGTAGCAAATCAAAACTTCAAGTTTCTCTGACAGCACGAAATTCTAATAATGTCAATGAACTGGGAGTATTTGCCGTTGACGATGCTCAAGGTAGAATCCAAGGTATTGCTCCAGGTGCAGCAGGTTATGCCGAAGCAGCTTTAAACCGAGCTAATGTGATTTTCTCAGCGATCGCGAATCTGCCCAATGGGTTTAATACCAACAATCTGACACATCTACTGGAATTTAACCCTGGTGATAACCTGAGATTTTATCTGGTGAAAAATAGCTCGACTGATGCTGTACGGGCTGGAGTCACCCCAACCACAGACATATTATTTTCTGACCCCTTAAAGCAAAAAATTACAGACTTGGGTGCTGATGGGTTCTCCCTTGCTTGGAAGGATGGTAGTAATAGCAATGCTGATTTCCAAGACTTAGTGGTAAAGGTTAAGCCTACAAATGATTCATTCCCTCTAGGTACAAATCTCCAAAGAAAGCCACAAGGAGAAGTCATCGATTTGCGGGGTGTCACAAGTCAAGTAAAAGCTGATTTTACAGTTAATCGAGAAGCAGCTTTCAACAATTTCATCGGCTTCTATCGAGTAGCTGATGAGAATGGTGGCATTGACACTAACGGAGATGGTAAAGCAGATATTCTCACAGGACAAGCTGGCTATACTGAAGCAGCTATTCGTGGACGTGTTGCAGGCATTGACCTGACAGTTAACAACCAAGGTACAGCGACTTACACAGGAACTTTCCAGCCCGGTTCCATCTTCGCACCATTTATTATTGTTAATGGTAGACCTGATGCTTTACTTGATAACAATCCAAATAACGATCCGGCCGTTTACTTCCCATTCTTGGGAGCTAATACCGATAAAGCCGATCATATTCGTTTGTTAGGGAATAACATCTTTGGCTTTGAGGATTTACCTTTAGGGGGTGACAAAGATTTCAACGATGTAATTGTGCGAGTCAATTTGAGTATTGCCTAATACGGCACGCAGGATAAGCGCATCTCAAACCCACTTGACACGGTAGTTTTGGCGCAATAAGCCTAAATGATGTGACTTACGTATGGCTATTATAATCACCAACAATAGTTATAGATTCATAGAATTAAACTGTATGACCAATGATGCTGACAACCAGCAACGACAAATACCAGAGGGGAAAATTTCAATTTCAGAACGTATAGCGCAAGGGGGCAATCCTCCTCCTCACGTTAGAGCAAATCCAGAAAAATATTACTACGACCCAGAATCAAAACAATATCCACGCCGTCCCGAACCAATTCCAGATTTTTCTACTCTTAGTGGACAGCGGGAAGTACCTTGTTTCCCCAAGGGAACTCTTGTTATGACTGCTAATGGATTAGTTCCGATTGAATCACTTACTCCGTGTATGACTGTACTATCCTTTGACGAAATAGAAAAGACGATTTGTAATAAATCGGTTACTGCGCTTTTACGTAGTCAAACAGTACACTTAGTTAAGATTTTGACTGATTGTGATACTATTTACGCTACCAGGCATCATAGATTCTGGATAGAAGATAAGAAACAATGGATTGCTGCAAAATATTTAGAACCAGGTATGCTGCTACGTACTGTTACCTCCAAATTTAGCGAAGTTAAAAATATTTATATTCGAGAAGTTGTAGAACAAGATACTTACAATCTGACGGTTGCTGACTTTCACACCTACTTTGTCGGCAAAAAAGGCTTGCTTGTCCACAATGCCTCGGAAGTGCCACAAGGAAAAATATATGTTGGTCGTGACCCAGAGGGAAACATTGTTTACGTCGGGCAAACAAAACAAGACCTATTAGACCGGGAATCACAGCATCATGACGATGCCGTCAAAAAATCTGAAAAATATGGTTTTAAAAAGGATATGAAACTAGAATTAATTATGGATGGTCTCACGGATGACCAAATGGACTTCCACGAGCGTCGCATTTATGATGAATTCGGAGGGAGAGATAAACTTAAAAACATTATTGAACCGATGGGTGATGAAAAAATTAATCAATTGATTGAAAAATATTGTTGAATAGTATATATATTTTGAGAATCAAGACCCAAAAATTAATCAGTGAGTTTTGAATTGGAGTAAAAAGTATGGCATGGGAAGAATTTGAGCGTAACGGTACTGTAGGAATAAGTGGCGATCGTCCTGTTGATGAGATGATGCTAGCATTGAAGCGAATATCAACTGCTTATGAAGATAGATTTTCTCGCAAGCCTACTGTGGAGGAGCTACTTTACGCTTTAGAAACAGTCCTTACTACCCATCCTACACGTTACGTATCTGATACAGAGGGTCTGAAATTAGGCGAAATCATGATTAAACCCAATGACCACGAAAAAGGACTTGACGATATAGACATTACTCAATATGAAGGAGTATATACTGAAGCCACAACACCTGGTTATTACGTTGTGTTGCAACGCAGCCAGAATGGTCATAATCCGCTTAAAACTGAAGTAATAAAAATTCCCACACTTGAACTTCAAAAACATACTTTAATTTGCAAATATGAAGTTTTGAAAAATGATATTACTGATGAAATAGCACAATTGCTAATTAAAAAAGTATTGCTGAATGAATACTGCGATAATTTTTACAAAAAACAAGCCAATACAATTGATTTTGTCAATTTAAAATTTAATACTCATAATAAAATTGTGTATAACTAGTAAAAATCTCTAAGAAATGGAGATGTTGATTATGCATCATGAATTTGCCTACTGATGCCTTATTTCGGTTGCAATGACTGTAATTAATTGTTTATGCGTTAATCATTTAGGATATTCAGCGTCGAAAATAATCGCTGAAATCTAGATATTTTGTCAATCAATAATCTTGTTCAAAACAATTATCTTGATAATGCTTTCTTAGCGACAAATTGATAATAACGTTAATTTCCACATCCTGTGCCGTCGTTGCGGTCGGGTCATTAGTTATCCCCATTGCCGAGGGAATAATGATAGCGATTGCTCCCTCCTCAGTTACTGTGTGTTTTTGGGAGTATAACAATTTTACGCGATCGCTATCCACAGCAATGTTGCTTTATGACGGAGGGGCTGGAGAAGCTCTCCCCACAAGAAAAATTGGAGATTTATTTAATTGGAAGTCTCTAACTCCGCGTTCATCTGTGTCCTACCCTCCACAGAAGACCTTCAGCGCCTACTGCGGTTAATTTATCATTCCGATGCTACCAGATTTGATATCATACCCTTAAGCCGAAACCGACGCAGATATATTTGTTACCCATCCGTACCAATTATCTAACCCAGCACCAGTAACTGCAGACACCAGGAAAATCTGAATTTCTGGATTCACCTGTCGAGCATAGTGTATGCAACGTTGAACATCGAATTGCACATAAGGTAGCAAATCAATTTTGGTGAGAATCATCACATCACTAGCACGGAACATATGAGGATATTTTATCGGCTTATCCTCTCCCTCAGTTACTGAAAGAATAACCACCTTTGCCCGTTCACCCAAATCAAATAAAGCTGGACAAACAAGATTGCCAACATTTTCAATCATCACCACCGAATTCAATGGTGGATTCAATTGTTGCAAGCCCCGTTCCACCATGACCGCATCCAAATGACAGCCTGTACCCGTATTTATTTGGACAACTTTACAGCCTGTCTCTTGGATTTTTTTAGCATCATTAGTAGTTTCTTGATCGCCTTCAATTACACTGATATTTAATTGCTGTTTTAAATCATTAATAGTCCGAGTTAAAAGAGTCGTTTTCCCCGAACCAGGAGAGCTCATCAAATTTAAGGCTAAAATATTTCTACCTTTAAACCAACCGCGATTTTGTGCCGCTAGGAGATTATTTTTTGCTAAGATATCTTGTTCCAAAGATATAGTTTTACTATGAATATTTGCATGAATTTGAGATGCTTCACTTATAGCATCATCATGAGAATGATTAATTATCTTACCATTAGGTAAAGTGTGGGAGTGAATTGACCGTGCATTTCCAGTTTCCAGATTCGTAATTGTACTTTCACTCTTATCAGAACAACCGCAATTTATACACATACTTCCTCTATTTCAATTTCCTTAATTTTTAGTTCCTCACCAGCGATTAAATCTAATTGTAAGCTTCCACAGCCACAGCTACCAAAAGGTTTCTCTAACGCAATTTCTGCTCCACATTGGCGACAGCGTGCTAACCCTGTAATTTCTCTAATTTCTAATATTGCTCCTTCTAAAACAGTTCCTTTAGAACAAATATCAAAACAAAAACGTACGGCATCAGGTATAATGGCGGAAAGCTTACCAATTTCTAATAATACCCGTTGCACTTTTTTATCTTCGGCGTGTTCGGAAACAATAGCTACAATGTTTTGAGTAATTCCCAATTCATGCATGAGTTTTATGTCTAGTTTTTTTTATTAACCGCCATAGGCGGTTCATTAACAAATCCTTGGCAATTGTTCTCCCACCAACATATCAACAATCCGTTCAGCACCAAAGACCGTTTTCAAGAAAACAATACCGCTTGGAGAACTAACAGCTTCACCAACAATACAAGCATTCTTTCCCGCAGAATGAGACTTCATTGCAGATAAAACAATTTCAGCATTCTCTCTCGGTAGCACCACCACTAATTTACCTTCATTTGCCAGATATAAAGGATCTAAACCTAAAAGTTCGCAAACACCTTTCACCTCTTCCCGCACATGAATAGATTGTTCATCAAGGCGAATTCCGACATTAGAACTAATAGCGAATTCATTTAATACTGTTGCTAAACCACCGCGAGTTGCATCGCGCATAGCACGAACATCAGGACATACATCAAGAATAGTTTCAACTAAATCATTCAACGGCTGACAGTCACTTTCAATATCAGTTTCTAAGGCTAATTCCCCACGAGCGATTAAAATAGCAGCACCATGATTGCCCAATTCACCATTAATAATTACAACATCTCCAGCTTTAATATTATGGGCAGAAATATTAACACCTTTACGAATAACACCAATGCCAGCAGTATTAATAAATAATTTATCTACAGCACCGCGATGCACAACTTTAGTGTCACCAGTCACAATTTCAACACCTGCTTTATCCGCTGCTAACTTCATACTTGTAGCAACGTGGCGCAAGGTTTCAACAGCAAATCCTTCTTCTAAAATAACACTACAACTAAGATATAAGGGTTTTGCACCGCTTACTGCCAAATCATTCACAGTACCATTGACAGCTAATTTTCCAATATCACCACCTGGAAAAAATAAAGGATCTACAACATAAGAGTCAGTAGTAAAAGCGAGCCGATCTCCCTGTTGCATCAAAGTAGCTAAATTAAAAGTTGCTTGGTCTTCTAATTGAGAGAGAATTCGATTATCAAAAGTATTAACAAAAATATCTTCGATTAAATCGTGCATCGCTTTGCCACCGCTACCATGTGCTAGGGTGATATTAGTATCTCGCACTTTGCGTTTGCTTCGGCGGCTTTGTTCAATTCTTTGAAATAGGGGATTTTGTGAGGGGTTGGTGGATATATTCATCTTTTATAAAAAGCGCAGAGTAGGCGGGCGGGCAGGGATGCCCACCCCACAAGAGTTAGAGAAATTCAAATTATGCAGCTTCAATGTGCCTTAGCTTATGAATAAATAGGGCTTTATTCAATATCGTTGTTTTAGACAATCGCTTTCTGGTTTTCAGACAAAATTTGATTTGCCAATTTAGAAAAACGACCATATTTGTAATAAGCTGCACAAGCACCTTCCGAAGATACCATGCAAGTTCCAATAGGGGCTTCTGGAGTACAAGCAGTACCGAATACTTTGCATTCCCAAGGCTTCAAAACTCCTTTGAGAATTTCCCCGCATTGACAAGCTTTATGGTCAGCAATTTTGGAGTTAGGAATAGTAAATTTAACTTCGGCATCAAATTGAGCATATTCAGGACGAATTTTAAAGCCAGAATAGGGTATATCACCTAAGCCCCGCCACTCAAAATCTTCTCGGACTTGAAAAACTTTGTTCATGGCTGTCATGGCGACTTTATTACCCGCTTCCTCTACTACTCGGTTATATTGATTTTCAACTTCACAACGATTTTCTAATAACTGCCGTAACAACATCCAAATTGATTGGAGAATGTCTATAGGTTCAAATCCGGAAACAACAATTGGTTTCTGATATTCTTGGGAAATAAACTGATAGGGGTCAGTACCAATTACCATACTGACATGACCAGGGCCGATAAAACCATCTAGTTGTAAATCTGGATTATTTAATAGTGCTTGCAGGGCAGGAATTACAAGCACATGATTGCAAAACATACTGAAATTCAAAACTTTTTCGGCTGCTGCTTGCAAGATGGTAAAAGCAGTACTAGGAGCGGTTGTTTCAAAGCCAATACAGAAAAATACTACTTCTTTTTTGGGGTTTTCCTTGGCAATTTGCAGACAATCCAGGGGAGAATAAACCATGCGGATATCTGCTCCCTGTGCGGACGCTTGCAGCAGGTTGGTTTTGGAGCCGGGAACCCGCATTGCATCGCCAAAAGTGGCAAAGATAACGTTAGAATTTTGAGAGATAGAAATAGCATCATCTATTCTCCCTTTTGGCATGACGCATACCGGACAACCAGGACCGTGAATTAGTTCGATTGTGTTAGGTATAATTTCTTCAATACCATATTTAAAAATAGAATGGGTATGACCTCCGCATACTTCCATTATTTTGATGCGCTTTCCTAAAATGTGAGATATTTTTTCAATTTCCCGCAGTAGGGCTTCACCTCTGTATTGGTCGCGAAATTCATCTACGTATTTCATAATAATTATTTGTTATTTGTTATTTGTTGGTTGTTATTTGTTGGTTGTTATTTGTTGGTTGTTATTTGTTGCTTGTTGGTTGTTGGATGTGAATAACTCTTAACCACTAACCACTAACCACTAACCACTAACCACTAACTATTAACCACTAACCCTTAATATTTCTGCCATTTCTTGCAGTAGCTGTAATGTTTCTGCTGCTTCTTTTTGGTTAATGCGATTCATGGCAAAGCCTACATGAACTAACACCCAATCTCCAATACAAGATTCGGCGGGATGTTGTTCGTCAATGATGCAAGCGATATTTACTTGACGCTTGACACCTCCAACGTTAACAATAGCTAATTTGCGATTAACGTCGCTGATTTCTATAATTTGACCTGGAATTCCTAAACACATTTTTTTTTGAAGAGATAAGAACCGCAGAGGCACGGGCAGATGACACACAGAGGAGAATAGAAAAATTAAACTGTTAATTTAGCGGCTGCAATAACAGCTTGTCCTAATGATAATCCGGCATCATTTGAAGGTACTAAGCTGTGAGTTAAGACATTGATTCCTGATGTTGTTAAATGCGTACTGACTTGTTCTAAAAGTATACAATTTTGAAATACTCCTCCTGTCAGCACTACCCGATTGATGGCATTTTTTTTACAGAGGTGTTGCACCATATCGACAATTGCATTAGCCAAACCTTGATGGAATTTAGCAGCGATAATTTCTGAGGGAATTTGCTGCTGTAAGTCATCCAGTAAGGCTTGCCACATGGGACTCGGGTCTATATGATAAATATTATCTAAAATATTTAAAGTAAAAGGGTAAATTAAGGTTTCTTTAGAATCTTTTAATCTATTGATATCTACTAAGGCTTCCATCTCAATGGCTGCTTGTCCTTCATAGCTACATTCTTCTCGGCAAATAGCGATCGCACTCGCTACAGCATCAAACAAACGTCCTACTGATGAAGCTAAGGGAGAGTTAATTTTTGCTGTGAGAATTTGGTTTATTGAGCTTAGTGGCTTATTTTCAAGAAATTGGATTAATTCTAGATTGCCGTATTTTTGTTTTAAATTACACCATTTGAAAGCTGAGATTAAATGGGCATAGGTATTCCGCCAAGGTTGGTAAATTGCTTGTTTACCACCAATCATTGCAACTGGTTTAAATGTTGCTAATCGCTGAAACTGGCGGTAATCTGCTAAGAGAAATTCTCCACCCCAGAGTGTGCCATCTTCCCCATAACCCAATCCATCTAAAGCGATGCCTAATACTGGGGGAGAATCAAGAGGAATGCTATTTTCTGCCATGCAAGCAGCTATGTGGGCATGATGATGCTGAATTTTATAGAGTTTTATCTGATTGGCACTTGCTAGTTTTTCACCAAGTTTTGATGAGAGGTATTCTGGATGTTTGTCGATAGCAATAACTTCTGGTTTATGTTCAAATAAATTTAAGTATAAATTCAGCGTATCTTGGTAAGCATTAAAAGCTACAGCATTTTCTAAATCTCCTAAATGTTGAGATAAAATTGCTTGCCCATCCTGCAACAAACAGAAAGTATTTTTTAACTCACTTCCCATTGCTAAAATAGTCGGATGCCTATCAAATCCAGGTGGTAAATTAATCGGTGCTGGTGCGTACCCTCTGGCACGCCGAATTATTTGCACTTTATCACCAACAACTCGCACAATGGAATCATCTACTCGGTTCACAATCTCTCGATTATGTAAAAGAAAATAATCAGCAATTCCCTTTAACTTTTCTCGGGCTTCGTTGTTATCAATACATTGCGGTTCATCGGAAATATTCCCACTTGTTAGCACAATTGGACGATTCATCCGCTTGAGAATTAAGTGATGTAAGGGTGTATAAGGTAGCATAAAACCCAGGACATTTTGCCCCGGTGCAACGGATAAAGCTATGTGGGGAGAAGATGTGGAGAAATTTCCTGCCCCCTCCCTGCTTGCGGGGAGGGGGTTGGGGGTGGGGTTCCGAGACTGGTGCAAGATGTGGGTACTGCCCATTTCCCTCTTTTTCATCAACACAATTGGTGCAGCAGGACTTTCTAATAACTCTTTTTCCCTAGCACTGGGGGTACAGTATTCTGCAATTACTTCTATATCCCTTGCCATTAAAGCAAAAGGTTTGTTGTAGCGTTTTTTGCGCTGACGCAGTTTTTGGACTGCAGCTTCCTGTGTGGCATCGCAAGCTAGATGTATTCCACCTAACCCCTTAATTGCCACAATTTCGCCTTTTTGCAATAGAGTACAAACTGCATCAACATCATCTAGCATGGAGAACATCGAATTGCTAATCACTTTACCGTCTGCACGTTCCAGCCATGCCTTCGGACCACAAACATGGCAGGCTACGGGTTGTGCATGAAAGCGACGATTTTCGACATCGTTGTATTCCTTTGCACAAGCTGGGCACATGGGAAAAGTTGCCATGCTAGTGTTAGCACGGTCGTAAGGAATGGCGCGAATTATACTCAAGCGAGGACCGCAGTGAGTGCAGTTGGTAAAGGGATAGCGATAGTGACGGCTAAAGGGGTCGAAAATTTCTTGTTTGCATTGCGAACAAGTTGCAGCATCGGGGGCAATTTCAGTTTTTACTTTACTATTAATACTGGTAGAAATTTGAAAATCAGGAAAGTTTAATTCACCTTCGTAGCGAGTTTGAACAAGTTGATTAATTTTTGCTAATGGTGGACATTCTTGCTGTAATTTTTGAACAAATTCTGTTAAAGATTCGTCATTCCCAGATGCACGAATTAATACACCTTCACCATCATTTAAAACTTCTCCACTTAACCCAAGTGCTTTTGCCAGACGATATACTGTTGGCCGAAATCCTACTCCTTGTACAGTTCCCTTGACTCTGATTTCTTCAATTGCCATAAGTTGTGAAGCGGAACTACAAATAACTAACATTGAACAACAAAACTCTGTTATTTCCAGCATCAGCAATTATGGCAGTATCACCACATATATTTATGCCATAACACCAATTAAAACTATCTCGCTTCGGCTGTCCAAAATCCCGATTTTCGCTTTTACTTTGAAAATTTATTTGTCCGGCGATCGCTTGAGCGTCAGCACCTTGTAAAGTTATAATTGATTCAGGCTTTTTCCACCCCAACAATCGGGAATTAGCTGTATCCGTAACGAATAACCAATCACCCCAAGCCGCTACACTATAAGGCATACTCAAGCTGCTAGCATTGGGAAAATAAACTCCCTGATTCATTTCCACAGTATTAAAACTTTTTTGTCCCAACACTGCTACACAAGGGGTATTATTTTCTGTTGGGATTCCCTGCCAAATCATCACTCGATTATTACCAGCATCAGCAACAACTAAATTATCACCCCAAAAGGTAATATCGTGGCACCAACGCATACTCGCTCGGTCAGGAGTACCACCACCATTTTCGTTGCGGGAATGCATATCCGGTTGTCCCAAAACTAAGTCGGCAGGTTGTCCATTTTCTTCAGGTAATTGATGCCAAATTAGTACTCTTCGATTACCCGTATCGGCAACTAATAAACGTCCTTGGTGATAGAAAACACCGTAACACCAATTCAGAGTATTTGCCGCAGCTTCTTGCTTCCCCCGATTTGCTTCATTGTCATAAAAATTAGCTTGACCTAATACTAAATCGGCTGGGACATTATTATCTTGTGGTACTTTATTCCAAATCAAAATCCGATGATTCCAAGCATCAGCAACAGCTAATCCTTCCCCACAAGCACAAATACCAGTTGGTACACTTAAAGTAGTTCTTCCAGGTGTACTTTTAGCGTTTTGTCCTTCATGGTAAAAATCTGGTTGTCCAATTATCCAATCAGCAGGCTGACTATCTCTAGTGGGTAAATTTCGCCATCCCAATAAACGATGATGTCCTGTATCTGATACCCACAAAGTGCCAGTTTTTGATAATAAAGCACCACGAGGTCCAAACATTTCTATATTACTAGGTGCAAGAGGTGTTACTAATTCTCCTGGTTCAATACTTTTCCCTAAAATAACTTTTGCGTTTTGATGTAAAAGGAGAAAGTTTTGCTCTTCAGGCATCTATGTTTTTGGTTTTTGGTTATTGGTTATTAGACAAATCACTTCATTTTGAAATCTTTAAGTAGATATGGCATGATTGCACCAGTGACTAAGCTAGTTATTACTACTGATAGCCAAAAGTTTTGTTCGGTTTGTGTGAGTGTGATAAAAAGTAGTAAGCCTATAGTAGTACCAATCCCAACTTGCCGAACAAAATACATTGGGTCGCGGATTAATCGACCTTTGAAAAATAATTTAGTAGAAAACCACACTAGTTCTAGCATGATTCCTCCTAATAATTACGCAATAAAGTTAGTATAATCAGTCCTAAGATCATCGCAGGAAGTACTCCAGCCGGACCTAAGAACCCACCAAGTAAGGCAGATAACTGATAGCCTAAATCATTTTTGGCTAAAAGTATTCCGCCAATAGCACCACCGACCATAGACAAGAGTGTTGCTATTACTAACCACACCAATCCTGTCACAAGATTAATATCACCAATAGCTAAACTGGTAAAAAAGTCCCCCAACTCAGGACTTGCCAAAATATGTCTCATTATCTTCGTTTGTTGTTGATGGTTCACCGAAGAAGGCAAAAGTTAAAAGTTAAAAGGCAAAAGAAAGAAAGGGTTTGAAGCCCCAGACTGCCGAGCTTCACTCGTGGCGCTACGCGATTTATTTATGGAAATTCTCTTTTGACTTTTGATTTTTCACTTTTAACTTTCATGTATTTCTTTCTCAGCTTCTTGCATTGCTACAGCTACTATTTGTGCTTGTTCTAATTGTTTATTTTCAGTGAATATTTTCCAAGCTGTTTGATAGTAAACAAGCGCTTGCTTCTTATTTTTGGGATTTCCAAATTCCGGGTTTTCCGGGTCGTCTGGTAAATTGAATAAGGCGTTGGCTTTATTAGAAATGGTATTGGCGTATTCTAGAGGTGCGTGTTTGGGGTCACGAACTTTTAATGCTTCGTCATAAGCAGCGATCGCCCGCAAATTATTCTGTAAGGTATGGGAAGATGCTGAGTACTGCAATGCGTTACCGAAATTATTTTGCAACATTGCATATTCCTGAGGATAGTTACTTAGTGTAATATGCTTCAGCGCTACTTCAAATGACTGAATTGCTAACCCCTGATGTAAGTACTCTTTTTTTGATGCTAATGGCATGGAAAGGTAAGCGATCGCTATATTATTATACAAAATAGCGTATTCCTGTGGGTATTTCTGCCAAGTGAATACCCGCAATGCCTCCTGGTAAGCCTGGATACTATCTGATATTCTCGCCAAATTGAATTGTGTTAGTGACTGCAACACCAACCCCAAATTCATCTGAATTTCTGCTACTTCTTCCTTAGAAGCTAACTTTTGAAAAATCGGTAATGCTTCTTCATAACCGATTTTTGCTTGCAATAATAAGTCAGCCCCCACATCTGGAATTGTCCTTAATGCTCCCGACATACCTGTTTGAGAGCGGGCTTTGAGAAGAGGGTAATCGTCACCGCACAATTCATAAGCTCGATAATATAACGACACCGCATTCCGCAAGTCCTTAACAGTTTTTTGCTGCTGTTGCGAACTTTGCGCCATCTCGATCAGCATCTCGATTTTTTCTTCTGTCGTTGCTGACTCTGAATCGAGAGCGGCTATTGCGGCCTTCACTGCTGAATCTGTAATGCTAGAAGTTATCACTTCACTAATCCACGCTTAGGGAAATTGAGTCTTTCAACGCCCACCAGGGGTAAAGATGCCCTTATTTTTCAGTTTCAAGGGCGAAGCGAAAAGTAATCCCTTTTGAGTTCAAAAAACTCGTGGTGGTTATTGAGTGTTAGCTGCTGACTGTTAACAGTTATTGGATTGAAGAAGTAAATTTGTTCCAATGTCAAACACTCTATCCTTAAAATAATAGTGGAGAATTTAAAATATTTCCACTATTTGGAAGCAGCTAATATTTTTTTATTTTTGGGAGATAGCGGAGGTGTTTCAACAGTCTTCAGCCTAGCTTGCTTGAAAAAAATGATGATTTCAAAAGTTTTAAATATGATTTATTGATAACAATTTTAATAGAAAACATTAAATTTGTTTTTGACGTAAGAAACTGTGCCGAAAACTTGAAACCCCTACAGCAAAAGCTTTTTGAGACTTTATTGCTCTGCTATGTTGAGAGATTATTATTGCTTAGAGAAAAAATATGTTAGCCAATAACATTTGGATTTAAATTTGAATCAAACAATTATGTTAGCGAATAACCTTTTAAACATATTTTTGTTTTGAGTCTCTGGTAGGAAATATAAAATTTTGTTTAATCGGATGCAAATGCTCCCAGAAAATATCAGATATTAGAAAATAAATGGTTGAGAAACAGGTGAGACGCTGCAAATATTCTCTATGGATTTTGGAATAGTTCGCTGCTAACAGTTAACTCTTAACTGCCAACAAATAACATTTCCCAAATCTATAATCAAGCATAGAGCTTGTTCACCTGAATCTGGCATGGATAACAGTAGAAAAGCATATTGCAGATGATTAACTTATTATGGCTTCAAGGTGGTGCTTGTTCAGGCAACACTATGTCGATAGTGTAGTCACAATAGAACAAACTGAGATGGCTTTCCTCGCTCAGTTGCGTTTCTGCAATTATTGGCTGGGGTAAATGAGGAAGGTTGGAGTCGCGGACGGGTAAGGCAGGGCTGTTTCATTCCCTAAAAGATGTAAAATTACAAGCATCGAGGGGATGAAAAACTATGGGTGCGAATCTGATTGAACAACTTCGGAAGGTTAAAGACTTTCGGACAAAGGATGGGCAAAGACACCAACTGTGGCTAGTGTTGTTGTTTGTAATTATGGGAACAATGAGCGGGTACGTGGGTTACCGTGCATGGGGTGACTTTGTAAAGCGGCATCGTCGTGTACTAATTGAGAAATTTGGAATTCAAAAACATGGCGTGCCTTCCTACTCAACAATACGACGAATACTAATGGGGGTAGATTTTGACATCCTTGCCAAAACTTTCAATCAGTGGGCACAAAGCTATGTTCATTTAGATGCATCTGAGTGGTGTGCAATTGATGGTAAAAGTATTAAAGGAACTTTACAAAACTATGAGAGCGAATATCAGAATTTTGTGAGTGTAGTCTCTGTATTTGCACAGAATAGGGGACTTGTCTTCGGTCTGGACAAATTGGAAAATAAAAAAGGTAGTGAAATTAGCACAGTTCAAAATCTAATTTCGGCATTGGATATTGAGGGTGTTGTTTTTAGCTTAGATGCATTGCATTGCCAAAAAAAACTTGTCAGTTAATAACTGATGGAAACAATGACTATGCGATTGCTGTCAAAGGGAATCAAAAAAACTTGTATCGCCAAATTCAACATAATACGAATAATTCTCAGCCAACAAGTCGGTATATCACAACCGAGAGAACTAGAAATAGAGTTACAACGCGCAGTGTACAAGTTTTTGATGATTTAAATGGTATTAGCCAGGAATGGGCTGGCTTAAAATCATTAGTTAAGATTGAAAGAATCGGTACTCGTGCAGGCAAAAGATATCACCAAGTTGCGTATTACATTAGTAGCTTGGTATGTTCAGCAGTTGATTTTGCCCAGGGAATTCGTGGGCATTGGACGATTGAGAATTGTCTTCATTGGGTCAAGGATGTGATTTTTAATGAAGATCGTTCGATGATACGCAAGGGCAATGCTCCCGCAAACCGTTCAATTATTTTAGCGATACCACGAAGTGGTTGCCAAGGGCATCGCCCTCAATCTATTACGCCGAAACGGTCATTCTTCTATCACCTCATCTCAAAGATTTATGTCTAACGATATTGACAAACTGTTATCCCTTGTGGAATGAAACAGCCCTGACGGGTAAGGGGGTTTTTGGCTGGGAAGAATATTGTTGAAGCTGATTTAGTGCAATGGTTACGGCGTTTTGGTGAGAGGTTGTTAGCTAGTGATGGGGAAAATCGGGAGTTAGCAGCGCGGATGGTGTGGTTAGGTGATATTGGTTTTGGGGTGTTGAGTGAGGTTGCAGGTGAGATTGGGAGGGAATTGTTGGGGAGAGAAGGGGAAGAAGAAGCAGAAGTTTGGTTTGAAAAGGGCGTGCAGCAGTTGGATGCGGAAGATTATGAGGATAGTATCTTTCGAGCAAGCTATCAAAATTAAGCCCGATTACCATGATGCTTGGAGCAACCGGGGTAATGCGCTGCGTAAATTGGAACGATACGAGGAAGCGATCGCGTCCTATGACCAAGCAATCAAATTTAAACCTGATTTTTATCAAGCTTGGTGCAACCGAGGATTTACTCTTAATGAGCTAGAAAAATATGAAGAAGCAATGAAAAATTTACCAAAACAGTTAAAACCAAATACAAAGTTCAGATACAACAAGACTGTGCCAGTCTCAGCGCCAGTTTGAGAATTATCGAAGAATTAACCAACACCGTCCGAGGAATAATCGAGATAGAACAAACCAAACGCGATCGCTCCTTGGAACGAACCTTTCAAGTATTAGTATTAGGTACAGCCTTTGGTGGTGGTGCGATCGTCTCTGGTGTCGTCACCCAACACATCGATAAACCCTTCGCACCAATGAATTGGAAATATTCATTCCATCCCATATTTTTATTGCTATTTTGGAGTTTTTTAGCGACCGCAATCTTTGCTTTAGCTGCTTGGTGGTGTACTAAACCGAAACAAAACAGAAATCAGCAGGATTAAGTTAAGCAATTAGTCAGGAAATCAGATTGATAAGCAAAAGGAAGCGACGGAGGCGATCGCTTGTTACCGACTTTGATATTATTCCCATCAACTAACCCAGAAGTCCCGTAGCTTCGTTTTCCTGGTTGTTGCCCCATTGAGTGAGAAATTCGCAAATCAACCGACGCTTCAAGGGTTGCTAAGTCCAGTAGATGTGTAAACACAAAGCAACTTGTCCCCAGACATCGCAAAACATAAACCTTATTTTGCTCTCGACAGGTGCAGCAATCTCACCAAACTTCGACCCAACCCAGATAGCCCGTTGCCGTTTTTGAGGCATACCGTAGTCTGATGCAGTGAGTAACCATTTGGATCGGATGTAGTGTTCCTCGATTAGAGCGATAGCGAAGCGCCGACCTGTCGGTTCGCATTCCCAGTAATTCCGGCAAATTTTTTCCACTCGATCGCAGGAACATTTTCCATCACGAACATAGATAAATTTAGCTCTACGCAATTTTTCACAGCGATCGCACTCTCATAACGGACTTGCAAAAATTGCTATATTTTTATCACTTTCAAGTCTTGTAATAGTTGGCTTTACTAGATTTTGGCTAATGTAGATTTGGTAAATAAAGTAAATAAGAGAATGGTTTTGAAGATGGAAGAAATGACATCTTCTCAACAGGAATCAGCAGCGAGCAAGATAGAGATAGAGGATGTAAAAAAAAAGAAGAAACAGAAAAAATCGAAAACTATGGGGAATTAATACTAGATGCGAGTTGTACACTTTTTTTATCTATTTTTGGGAAATTCCATATTTTGGGAATTTATGATTATTCAAAATTATTCAAAACATATCTGGAAACTGGCGTATCTATCGACATCAAGGGACATTTCTCCGCAGTGTGGGGAATATTTCAGGGAGTACAGTCTGCAAATTCCGTTCGCCAGATGTTAGCGAGATTGCGGGAAACTGTTGACCGCCATATTTGGGTGAGAGGTTGCGGTATGGGCTTTGTGGGAAATGGCTCTACTTCAATGGGTTCACTTTTGGCAAGTCAACATGCTGCCACGAGAACAAATATTGCGTTGTTGTCCCAAGCTGACAATGCTGATTACAGCATCGATGAGAACTTTCAACCCGAATTCTTACAAACTTGGGCAAAGCGAGCTTGTATGATTAATGCTCAAATGCGGTGTTATCGGGAGTTTGTTCTTCAGGGTTTATCCGAAGACGGTTATCGGATTCTTGATGCGGACGATGTTGGGAAAGAGGAAGGCGATCGCGTTTTTGAGTCGGTTAAAGCAGCTTCGCAGGAATTATATGTGGAGGAGTGTCAGGCGATTGCACATGCCGAAAGCATCTCCGATACTGAATTCAAGAAACTTCAAGACAAAAAAGCCAAAACTAAAACTGAACGACATCAAGAGCGGAAAGCATTACTGAATGAGCGTTACGGGGTTGATGTGACACCCGAACTTGTTTGGAAAGGCGATGACAACTGGTATCCTAAACTGCGGTTGCATTATTTTCTCACGATGGGACGGGAACATCTTGCAGAACGCGATGCCAAGAGGGCTAAATCGCAGATTGAGGTGGGCGATGGTCGAAGACCGGGCTTTGCCCATCGCGCTGTTTGGAAGCCTGATTTTAATCGTGGGCAGTTATTACCTGCGGTGTTGTTGTTAGAGGAATTAAATATTCGTTACTTTCTTCAGCCAGGGATAATGTTTCGCGGTTCTGATGTGAAGTTACAGAATTTGAAGGCTTTGGCTGTGAAGCATCGATATTTTATCCGCGACTATTTGAGGGTTTCGGTTTCTGAAGGGTTGAGTGAAATAGCGATCGCACAAGCATTACTCGGCAAATTGGGGTTGAAACTGACCTACATCGGGCGAAAAACTTAATGCAAAGGGACTGCGTTTAACACCTCAGCGTGAGAAGATTTACTTTATTTTTCAGAACTTGCCCCCAGGAAACCATCTGAATGCAGAACAAATATGGGATTACTTAATCCAAGATGGAGAAAAAATCAGTTTGTCTACGGTTTATCGTAGTCTGAAACTAATGACCAGAATGGGAATTTTACGCGAATTAGAATTTGCAGAAGGGCATAAGAAATACGAGTTAAATGTCGAATCTGCTATTCATCATCATATTGTTTGTATTGTGTGTAATCAAACAATCGAGTTTGAAGATAATTTAGTCATTAAACAAAGCTTAAAGCAAGTCCAAGAATCTGGATTTAAGTTAGTTGACTGTCAGTTAATCCTTCATTCTATTTGTCCAGAAGCTGTAGAAATGGGATGGCCAGCATCTTTACCAGAAAACTGGTTGTGTTCTCGCTGTGTCAAGTCAAGTGTCATCAATCAAACCATTCACAAACCTATAAAAAAAATTAAGTTACGAATAGAGTTTAAAGGAGAACGTGTTGCGTTATATGTACCAGACGAATTAAACCAAAGTGAGACTTTTAGGACTAATGCAAAATCAATTACAGGATGGAGATATTGTCGAAATGATTTTGGCTGGTATTATCCTTTGGATAAGGCTGTAGAAGCTCTAAATCATTTGTTTAGTTTATATGATACTGAACCCGAATTGGAAAATATAATAGCTTTGATTGAGCAGCAACGGGTAGAGGTTTGCATGGGTATTTCTAATTGATTGCTCAAGTTCAGTCATCTTCAAAATTAGTTTCACTTCTTGCCAGTAACTACAGGAGGAATTGAGGCAAAAATAGCTGATTGTAAAAGTTTAGGAAACTTTTTCCAAGCTATATTACCTTTACGGCTTTTAATATACATTTGCATAAATTCTAATAATGCTTCCGGACTTTCATCCGTTGGCAGATTCACAAAAAGATAGGTGGGTTTGTCTGGGCTTGATATGGAGGCTACACAACCTTGACTGCAAGCCCATAAGCATTCAACAGGTTTAATTTCTAAGTCTTCAGATGTCAAATCTTTGCTGCGTAAACTGTTCAATTTGTCAAGTAAGATAGTGCCGTCGGAGAGTTGATTTTTTGGTCTTTCTTCGGAGGAGCGATGGCAGGATTTACAGACGAAGAGGGTGGGTTTGGTTGTGGAGCGAGGATGTGTTGAGTTGGTGTTTTTCGGAGAAATCAATGACTTTATGGATGCCAATAGTTTTTTCATAATTTTAGAATTCTGGTTTATGTTTGATAATATAGTTTACGTCAACTCAAAATTAACAGGTTTGTATAGCTTTTAAAAATTCTCAGAAATGTGTATGATTGTTTAATCAGTTTAACGACACCGAATACGAAAAACTTAGGATTGTGATTACCTTTTAATAAAAGCAGAGATTTTATTTATCTACTGGCAAATACTTAAATAGATCGTCTAGTATCTTATTGACACCGGAAAGTCCATTGCCAGTCCAAATGTCTGGATCAACTATATACACCTGACCATTCTGGACTGCTTTTAATGAGGAAATCAAAGGATTTTCTAAATAAAATGAAGAAGACTTATAATCCGCATTAACAATAAACAGAATATCAGCATCATATTTATGAATTTCTTCAATACTAAAAATATTGCTAGTGGACGCTGTTGTTTTGTGACGTAAGCCAATATCAGTAAAAATTTGGGCGCAGGTTGACTGATCTGCCATTGAAGAAAAAGTTCCGTGATAGTAGAAAATAGTAGCAATATTAACCTTATTTAACTTTTCACCTAATCGTGATTGTAGTCGCTTGATCCGGTTTTGGTATTGAGTGAGAGCTTCTTCTGCATTTTTTTCTCGATCCAATAGTTGAGCAATATGCAGAAAACTTTTTTTAAAGTAGTCATCATAGTTAACTATAACTGTAGGTGCGATCGCAGATAGTAGCTTATAAATTTTTTCGTGAAAAATATCTAGCCCTAGAATCAAATCTGGTTTGAGCATGACAATTTTTTCTAAAGAAGGACTGTTTGGCTCTCCAACATTTTCGATCCCTTCAACTTCTCCTAGAGATAAACCAGAAGTCGATGTTTTGCCTGCTTTTTCATTATAAATAGCTATAGCAGTCGGTTTGACTCCGATATTTATCAAGGGGTCTGCTAAATATCGAGAATCTAAAGCAATAACGCGCTGCGGTTCGATAGGAATACAGGTTTTACCTAACTTGTGTTGAACAAATCGGCACTCGGAAGTAGATACCAAGGGAAGATCGAGTTTTTGATTAACTCGATTATTACAAGCTGTAATTAAAATAAAGGATAAAGCCATTAAAATAAATGACTTTATCAGTATATGAATTAATCTATTCATCACTAACTTGTATACATCATCCGCAAAATGGTAATCTAACAAAAAAACACTTAAAATTCCCAACTAATGGAGCCAGTAACGGTAAAAGGTTCAGTTCTCTGGACATAAGCGCTGCTGTAGGCGAATGCGGGAGCATCTATATCAAATAAGTTACGCAGATTGATCGCTGCCTTAAACCCATCCCCCCGATAGAAAAGAGCTGCATCTGTACGAAAATAATCTTTCAGGGTCAGCGAATTGCTTAGATCCACTTGTCGCTCACCAACATAAAACAGCCCTAAACCAAATCCTAAACCTTTTAAATTACCCTTTTGAATCTCATAAGTTGTCCAGAGACTGGCTTGATTTTTCGGTGCGTTTGCTAGTTGATTCCCGACGGGAAATGTATTGTCTTCGGTAACTTCAGCATTTGTATAGGCGTAAGCAGCAGTCACTTTCCAACCCGGTAAAATTTCACCTGCAACATCTAATTCAATCCCGCGACTCCTTTGTTCTCCAGTTTGAATGGAACGTAATGGATTAGCTGGGTCAGGTGTGAGAACGTTAGTCTTAGTAAGTTGATAGGCTGATAGGGTTGCTGACAACTTGCCATCCAGAAAATCGCTTTTTACACCTATTTCATACTGAGTTCCCTTGGATGGCTCAAAAGTAACATCCTCATCTGGGCTAAGGTTGTCAAATCCAGAAAGAGGTTGAAATGATCTCGTGTAGCTGGCGTAGAGAGATACATCTTGGCTCGGTTGATAGACTATCCCAACACGAGGACTAAAAGCACTATCATTACGTTTTGGTAATGTAATTACATCCCCAGGTGTATTAAAGTCACCTTTTATATCATTTGTAACCCAATCGTAACGACCTCCGATTAGAAGCTTGAGATTTTCGCTGAAGGCAATTTGATCCTGGAGATAGATACCATAGGATTTCCTCAAAAAGTCAAAGTCAGAGAATGTGTTGCGTGTTGAAAATGTAGGTGTCGTAATATCATAGTTCGGATTGCGAATATCAAGAGGCGGTAGAGACGTATCAGCACTGATTCGATCGCCAACATTTTGAAAACGGTTAAAATCAAAGCCTACAAGGACTTGATGTGCTATCGATCCCGTCTTAAATTTTCCTAGTAAGTCTATCTGTGCAAAGTAATTAGTTCGGTCATAGACAGTTCTTGAAGAATCGAATCCATCCAAAAAGCGATCGTCATTAGTGATGACAAAGCCTGTTGCAATGTTCTCTGAAAAACGGGTTAGATTAATAGCCAGGTTATTCCGTAGCTGCCAATCATCATTAAACTTGTGGTTTAAGGTATAACCCAACTTATGAGTATCAACATCAATTTGGCTTAAGCTGGGATAGTAAGTAGCAAAATTGCGTGGGGTCAAACTACCATCACTAAGAAACGCAGCATTACTTAAACCGGAAGCAGGCTCTCCGAAAAGTTTAGCGTACTCATAGTACAAATTTAGATTCGTTTGCTCTCCCAACTTAAAGCTAAGAGAGGGTGCAATTGTGGTTAATCTTGTGTCAGAAAAACCTTGAAAATCGCTTGAACCTCGATAGCTAGCAATGAATCGATAAAGGGCTGTTTTATCGGAATTAAGTGGTCCTGATAAGTCAACGCTGGGCTGATATAATCCGTAGCTTCCGGCTTCAAATCCCAATTCATAGAAAGGGTCGCTTAAAGGTTTCTTTGTTACTGTGTTGACAATCCCACCTGGTTCTCCAGCCCCAAATAAAACGGATGCTGGTCCTTTGAGGACTTCCACGCGCTCCACCGTGCCAATCGGAGAAAGGGTGTAAAAATCTCCATCTGGAAATCCATCACGAAAATTGGCAACACCTGTTCCTGTCTGATCAAATCCTCTGATAATTTTGAATGTAATTGGCGAACCACCATAGGCTCTGTTCCCAGGGGTTATACCACTAACAGTTTCTAATGCCTCGGTTACTGTTCTGACATTGCGATCGCGTAATACTTCCTGCGGTACAACTTGAATCGACTGGGGAATATCCCGCAATGGTGTATCTGTCCTTGTCGCTGTACTCGCATTCGGTACGTTATATCCATCCTGCTGTCCCGTCACCACCAACTCAATCGGGTCATCTGGCTTCTCTTGGGGTTTCTCGGTTACTGGCTTTTCGTCTACTGGAGGTGTGTCTGGTGGTTTCGTTGCGGTTTCTGTGGATGCTACTGCAAAAATCAACCCGGTATTATCATCAAATAACTCAACTACTGGTAAAGTCTTTTCCCCAACCACAGTCACCCGCACGGTATTTGCATCAACATTTGTAACTGTAATTTCGGTAATTCCCGCAAGGGGTTTTTCCGATTTAAAGGTGAAAGCCTCACCGTTCGCTAATCGCAACTGCCCACCAGTAATATCGACAATAAAATTATTACCCGTACTGCGATTGGCGACTTGCAGTTTATCCCCTGCGGTTGTCTCTAAAATCACCTCCACACCCTTCTCGGTGGGTTTGGCTTTCACACCCGTGATTGATACTACTTCCCCTGGAGTCGCAGGTGTATTTGTTGGTGTTGGTTGTTGTACCAACATTTGAGCGCTAGTTACGGGAAGTTCGACATCACTCAGTTGGGGAATGTTGTTAATTGGTTTATCCGACTTTACCCGACTAAACGAATTTGCTATTTGAGACTGGAATTGTCGAGGTTTTCGGAAACTGGGAACTGATACCGGAGATTTGCTCTGAGCATTTTTAACTGTAAATTTATCATCTATAAATTTTTCTATCGTCTGGCTAGAAGGTTGGACTATTCCATCCTCTCGTACTTCCTCGCTTTTTGCGGGAGTGCCGACCAAAAGAACAACCGCACTTGTCAGCAGAAGGCTTTGGAACAATTTGTCTATTTTCATTTATTTCCCCACACCTAGTAATATCACTTGCCCGTAAGCGAAGACAAACAACAACTAATAAAAGTTATTATCAACTAACTTTAAATTAGTTTAATCATAATATAAAGCAAGCCAGGGCACAATATAGTAGAGAATTTATTTCAATTAGAGGTCGATTATTTATATAGATATGAATCAGGAATTATGCTTACTTGTTCTGCTTGACACACATATCCAGACTATGATATTAGTTATAACTGCTTCCTATACAAGTGTTCGATAAAGCCTAAGTTGCTTATCCAGTTACGGATTCATGAATAAATAAATCAGAATTAATTGAGCTACACAGGGAATACGGGACGTATATTCTGCATACGGTTAATTCATAGTAAAGTCTTTAGTATGTCATCTGCCTCAAGATATAGAAATCGCTAAAATAGGCAAAAGTGATATTTTTTCAGTGTATTGATAATAGATTAATATATTTTTCCTATTGCTAAAGCTACTAATTATCGTTAAATTGATAACAATTAAGTGAAAGTTAATGTCAATAATATTGATATATATTCTCAGAAAGGCTTTACCCCATTCATACTTTGAGTGCTGTTAGCGCTTGACTGAAGCAAGAGCTTAACGGTTGGGAATTGCAGCTAGCATGGTGAATATCTTTCTCTAACTCTGTTAAATTGATTGGGTTGGTTACTGAGTTTAAGCCTTTGAGGTCGGTTTTGCGCTGAAATCATTGTTAGTAGGGGGTGCGTGATGGGAATGTTCCAAGCTATAGTTAACTTAATTAAGATATCCAGTTTCAGGGGTGTTTTCACGATTGTAGATAGGTTTTTGACTGCGTTTCAAGTTGATATATAAAAACGCTTAGTCTGAAGTATTAAGTTTTCTGCTCGCAGTGGTACTTAATTGGGATATCCAGGATTATTGTTCAAATTAGTGTAGATTCTGTGCAGGTAACGCAGATTTTACTGCTTGTTTTTTCTACTTATTTTTATCTCGCCAGATTTTATAGAGTTGAGAGGAAATTAAGTAGTGCTTTAGGGTGCATCTAGCTGTCTAAAAAAAATGAACCAATATTCTCATAGCTTTCAACAAAGCCATCGCAACTGTTCTACAGTTGTTGATATCCTGCTTTTTAGAAGCTCTACCCAACCAAATAGAGATGCTTTTACCTTCTTACTAGATGGGGAAACAGAGCAAACAACGCTAACCTATCAAGAATTGGATAGGCTTGCGCGTCGAATTGCTGCTAAGTTACAAGCATTGGGTTTAACAGGAGAACGGGCTTTACTGCTTTATCCCGCAGGACTAGATTTTTTAATTGCCTTTTTTGGTTGTTTATATGCGGGAGTTGTTGCGGTAACTGCATATCCTCCCAGGAATCAGCGCAATACACCGAGAATTAAGGCTATTGCTCAAGATGCACAAGCTGCGATCGCGCTGACAACAACAGAAATTTTACCTACAGTTCAGGCTTTAATGACAGACAAGGCTAGTCTGGGATCGTTGCAGTGGTTGACGACTGATGACCTGGTAGAGGGATTAGAAAACTCCTGGCAAAAACCGAATATTAATATAGATTCCTTAGCGTTTCTGCAATACACCTCCGGTTCGACCGGGACACCCAAAGGAGTGATGATTAGTCATGGGAACTTACTGCACAATGCTCAGACAACTTGTCAGTTTATGGAGCATTCTTCAGAAAGTAAGTTTGTGACATGGCTCCCAATGTACCATGATATGGGTCTAATTGGTGGTATATTGCAACCTTTGTATGGGGGTTTCCCTTGCATTATCATGCCTCCGACATCCTTTCTCCAACGTCCCTACCGTTGGTTGCAAGTGATTTCCCGGTATAGAGGAACAACAAGCGGGGGACCAAATTTTGCCTACGATTTATGTGTGCAAAAAATCACTTCAGAGCAAAAAGCAACTTTGGATTTGAGTAGTTGGAATGTAGCATTTAACGGTGCTGAACCAATTCGTCACGAAACCCTGGAGCGTTTTGCACAGACGTTTGCAGAGTGTGGTTTCCGTAGAGAGGCTTTCTACCCTTGTTACGGAATGGCGGAAACAACCCTGATGGTTTCCGGTGTAGATAAAGCTACATCACCGAAAATACAAGCGGTTCAGAAATCTGCATTAGCAGCGAATCGAGTTGTAGAATCCTCTGGAGAGGACGGGGATCGATATAATTTTGTCAGTTGTGGTCGAGTTATACCAGACCTGAAGTTAGTGATTACTAATCCTGAAACCTTGAATAATTCTCAAGTTGGTGAGATTGGGGAAATTTGGGTATCTGGGTTGAGTGTTGGTCAAGGATATTGGAATCGTGAGCAGGAGACAGCAGAGACATTCCGTGCTTATCAAGTAGATACGGGAGACGGACCATTCCTGCGGACAGGGGATTTAGGTTTTGTGCAGGATGGGGAAGTATTTATTACAGGTAGAGCCAAGGATTTAATTATTATTCGGGGTCGCAATCTTTACCCCCAAGATATTGAATTAACAGCCGAACGCAGCCATTCATCCTTGCGTTCTGGTGCGAATGCAGCTTTCACTGTTGAAGTTGATAATGAAGAGAAGCTGGTGATTGTCCAGGAATTGGAGTTTCGTGCTAAACCGAATTTAGCAGAAGTAGTTAATTCAATTCGCCAAGCGGTTACTGAAGAATATGAAGTACTAGTTTATGCAGTGGTTTTAATTAAACCAGGTAGTATTCCCAAAACATCCAGTGGTAAGATTCAACGACGGACAACTCGCGCTCAGTTTGAAAGTGGTGAATTGAATATAGTTACCAATAATATTCTCAAAACTAGTAATACTATCAGAGAATCAACTCAATTACAGCGTTCTCAACTTTTGAACCTTTCCCCCAGGGAATGTCAAACACTGTTAGAGTCCTATTTAATTGAACAGGAAGCCAGAGTTTTAGGAATTGCACCTGATAACATCAATCTAGAAGAACCGTTAACGACTCTGGGAATGGACTCGTTAAAAGTATTTGAGTTGAAAAATCGGCTTGAGGTTGACTTGGAAGTCGAAGTATCCGTGGCAGACTTCTTTGAAGGAATGAGTACGCGATCGCTCACAAGCAAGATACTTGCTGAGATAACGGTAGATGGATTACCTTCTTTGTCTCTGACCCAGCAGAGGGGTACATCTGGTAATTCTGTATATCCCCTTTCTTTTACCCAACAGGGATTGTGGTTTCTCCATCAATTAAATCCCAATATTCCTGTATACAATATTCCAATTATTATTAAGTTCCAAGGTTGTTTTTACTTATCAGCCCTAGAGGAAAGTTTAAACGAAATTATTAAACGACATGAAGTATTACGCACCAGCTTTGCAGTCATAGATGAGCAACCCATTCAAGTCATTAATCAAGCTGAACCATTAAATTTGAGAGTTGAAGATTTGCGGGAGCTACCAGAGAGAGAACGCGATTCCACAGTGGAAGTGTTAACTCGTGAATTTGCACAGCAACCCTTTGACTTATCAGAGCGATCGCTATTGCGGGCAAAATTTTTGCAAATAAATGACAAAAATTATTATTTAATTATTACTCTCCATCATATAATTGCAGATGGTTGGTCTATTAGTGTCTTCATCAAAGAACTAACTGCACTATATGCAGCGTTCTCTGCTGGCAAATCCTCACCACTAGCTGAATTACCAATTCAGTACGGAGATTTTGCCAATTGGCAGCAAAAATGGCTGGATGAGCAACGCATTCAACCCTTATTAAGCTATTGGAAGCAAAAGTTGCAGGGTGAGCTACCCATACTAAACTTACCCACTGACCGTCCGCGTCCTCCAGTACAAACATTTAAAGGCTCTCAAGCGAAACTAGTTTTTCCCCAAACCCTGAAAAAACAACTGAGGGATTTGAGCCGTCAACAGGGAGTAACCCTATTTATGACCTTGCTGACAGCCTTCAAAATTTTACTCTATCGCTATACAGGTCAGACTGACATTTTAGTCGGTTCACCCATTGCCAATCGGAACAAAGCAGAAATCGAATCCTTAATAGGATTTTTTATCAACGTTTTGGTATTGCGTACAGACCTTTCTGGGGACTTGAGTTTTCAGGATTTGCTAATGCGAGTGAAATCAACCGCACTAGAAGCATACGTTCACCAAGATTTACCCTTTGAAAAATTAGTAGAAGAACTACAGCCCAGCAGAGACCTGAGTTATAACCCACTATTTCAAGTGATGTTCGTTCTCCAAAATCTTCCCAAACCAAATTTAAGTTTATCTGATGATGTATCTCTGAGTTATGAGGAGGGCTACAACGGTACATCGAAGTTTGATTTGACATTGTTTATGGAAGACTCCCAAGAAGGCTTAGTCGCAACTTGCGAGTATAATCAGGATTTATTTAATGCAGATACCATTACCCGAATGCTGGGACATTTCCAGACTTTACTGGAAAGTATAGTTAGCGATCCCCAGCAAAATATTTCCGAATTGCAACTATTAACATCACCTGAATCCCAGCAGTTATTAATTGACTGGAATGATACTCACACGAACTATCCCCAAGATAAATGTGTTCATCAGTTATTTGAGGAACAGGTAGAGAAAACACCAGATGCGATCGCTATTGTTTTTGACAATCAAAAATTAACCTACCAAGAGTTAAACAGCCGAGCAAATCAGTTAGCACACTACTTACAACACTTAGGTGTGAAGCCTGAAACAATTGTAGGTGTCTGTATCAAGCGTAGCCCAGAAATGGCGATCGCATTATTAGCTATCCTCAAAGCAGGTGGTGCTTATGTACCTCTAGACCCAGCCTATCCCCAGGAACGTTTGGCTTTCATGCTCAAAGATAGTCAAGCAAAAGTACTGCTGACTCAAACAAATTTAGTTGAGTTGTTTGCTCAACCTAATTTGGATGTCATCTGTATCGATAGAGATTCACAACTACTTAGCCAACAGAGTACAGTAAATCTGCATAGCAAAGTGAAACCCCATCACCTAGCTTATGTTATCTACACTTCCGGTTCTACTGGTGTACCCAAAGGTGTTGCAATAGAGCATCAAAGCTGTGTTGCGTTATTAACATGGTCAAGAGGGGTATTTACAGATGATGACCTAGCAGGAGTTTTAGCATCAACCTCTATTTGCTTTGATTTGTCAGTATTTGAGTTATTTGTTCCTCTGGGTTGGGGTGGAACAGTCATTCTCGTCGAGAATGCTTTGCATTTATCTTCTTTGACTGCTGAGGTCAGCTTGGTGAATACAGTTCCTAGCGTTATTGGAGAATTACTGCAAACAGGCGCTTTACCAACTTCAGTCAGGACAGTTAATCTTGCTGGTGAGCCACTACAAAACCAACTTGTGCAGGAGATTTATCAAAATAATCATATTCATAAGGTTTTTAATCTTTACGGTCCTTCTGAAGATACAACCTATTCCACATTTGCTGAAGTACATAAAAAAGATAGTAGTGTAACTATTGGTCGTCCCATCGCCAATACACAAATTTATCTACTGGATACTAAATTACAACCAGTACCAGTTGGTGTACCAGGTGAGATTTATATTGGTGGTTCTGGTTTAGCTAGAGGATATTTAAACCGACCAGAATTAACAAATGAAAGGTTTATAGCTAACCCTTTTAGTAGTAGAATAAATTCAAAGTTATATAAAACTGGAGATTTAGCCCGTTATTTACCAGATGGAAATATAGAGTATTTAGGGCGAGTCGATAATCAAGTTAAAATTAGAGGCTTTCGGATCGAGTTAGGCGAGATTGAGAATGCATTGCTAAAACATTCAGCAGTGCGAGAGGTCGTAGTTTTAGCGCGAGAAGACAAAGCTTGTGATAAACAATTAGTCGCTTACATTGTTTCTTGGCAACATCAAATACCCACAGTTAGCGAACTGCGAAACTATCTCAAAGAACTCTTGCCTGATTACATGATACCCGGTGTTTTCACTTTGCTAGACACCCTACCACTGTTACCCAACGGAAAAGTAGATCGTCGTGCTTTACCTGTTCCTGAAAGCCTGCGTCCAACATTAACAACTACTTATCAAGTACCCCAGTCAGAAATGGAACAGCAGATAGCCAAGCTTTGGCAAGAGGTACTGCATGTCGAACAAGTGGGTATTCATGATAACTTTTTTGACTTAGGTGGACATTCACTACTGATAATAAAAGTAAATAATAAACTACGTGGGATTTTGCAGCGCGATATATCAGTAGTAACAATGTTTCAAAATCCAACTATTTATTCACTAGCGCAATATTTAAGTAAAGTGACAGAAGAGAAATCTATTTTTGAGCCAATACGCGATCGCATCCAAAAACAAAAACAAGCAAATAAGCAAAGCAAACAACTATTGATGAGGAAAGATAGACATAATCCTGGCTAATGTTTGGTTAAAAATTTTGGAGTTTACAAATAATGCTTACTAGCACTTATCGCTCTTGGCAATTATTAACACTTTCTGCAAAGAGCAACGCAGAACTGAAAACTGCTACTGCAAATCTTGTCGATTACTTGAGGCAAAATCGTGACTTTAAGCTCGTAGATGTGGCTCATACATTGCAACGAGAGCAACAGGCTTTTAAACATCGACGGATGGTTATTTGCCAAAATATAGAAGATGCGATCGCTGCACTTGAAGATCCAAAGCGCCTACTTACCAACATCCAGGAAACAGAAGAACGCCCTGTAGCTTTTATGTTCCCTGGACTTGGTACTCACTACGTCAACATGGCTTGGGAACTCTACCAAGTAGAACCGATATTTCAGGATCAAGTTGACTACTGTTGTGAATTTCTGCAACCACTCTTAGGTGAAGACTTACGAGATGTGATATATTCCCATAGGGGTTCTCCAGTAAACCAACATTCATCTCAAGAAAATTCTCAAGGTTTGGATTTGCGAAAAATGTTAGGTCGCAGCCAGACACAAACGGATGCAAAGATGGTGTCTGCAACGTCTTTACTCAATCAAACTCACCTTGCTCAACCAGCCATTTTTGTGATTGAGTATGCCTTAGCACAGTTACTGGTATCTTGGGGAATTCGTCCCCAAGCAATGATTGGCTATAGTATTGGTGAATATGTAGCAGCGACTTTGGCGGGGGTGTTATCCCTAAAAGAAGGTTTAACACTGATTGCTGCAAGAGCGAAGATGATTCAAAAGTTACCTGCTGGAGCAATGCTTGCAGTTCCACTTTCGCAAGCGGAAATATCTCCCCTGCTCAATGACAAACTCTCACTCTCTGCGGTCAATGGGTCGTCGATGGGTGTAGTAGCAGGCGAAATCGATGCCATAGAAGCTTTGGAACAGCAGTTAATTAAAAAAGGTTTAGCTTGTCGCCGTTTGGAAACTTCCCATGCTTTCCACTCTCATATGATGGAGGGCGCTACCTCTAATTTGCGGGAACTGGTAAAAACATTTAACCTCCAACCACCAGAAATCCCTTATATATCCAATGTCACAGGAACTTGGATAACAGCAGCAGAAGCTACAAACCCCGATTATTGGGTTAAACATTTGTGTCAGCCCGTGTTATTCGCTCCCGGTATCCAAGATTTATGGAAAGAACATTATCCAATTTTATTGGAAGTTGGTCCTGGACAGACTCTAGGTAGCTTTGCTCTTCAATGTATAGAAAATAATCCAGCAGTTAGCCAAATTGTATTACCTTCTCTCAAATATTCTTATGATAAAAAACCAGACGTAGCATTTTTACTGAAAACATTGGGTAGGCTTTGGTTAGCAGGAGTGCAAATAGATTGGACAGAATTTTATGCTCATGAAAGTCCTAATATAATTCCTTTACCTGCATATATCATTTAACCAGTAAGTACAAGTTAAGCACAAGCAAGTAAATTCAAACGTCAACTAATATTAGGTTATGGAAATTAAAATGGTAGGTGTTGTTGGTGCAGGGGTAATGGGAATAGGGCTTGCCCAAAACCTTGCTCAAACAGGTCATCAAGTTCTTCTTGTAGATACATCAGAAGATATTCTGGATAAAGCTAAACAGGAAATCAGGAAAAATATCCGCTTTCAGGGATTTTTTAAAAAAGGTGATCGCCAAGAAAGTCAAGATGATATCATTGAAAAAATAGAATTTTCGACAAACTATAAAATCCTAGAAAATGTAGATTTTGTAGTTGAAAATGTTACCGAAAAATGGGATATTAAAAATAAGGTATATCCTCTATTAGATTCTATTTGCCCAGCAGATTGCATTTTCGCTGCTAACACATCAGCAATTCCCATTACTCGGATTGCTTCAGTCACAAAACGTGCCGATCGCGTTATTGGTATTCACTTTATGAATCCCGTACCCGTGAAGCCAATGGTGGAGATGATTCGTGGATATCATACCTCTGAAACAACAATTGAGACAGCAAAAAAAATGCTCTCTCAGATGGGTAAAGAATCTATAATTGTGAATGATTCACCCGGTTTTGTTTCCAACCGTGTGTTGATGTTAACTATTAACGAAGCTGTCTTTCTGTTGCAAGACCAAGTTGCGACAGCAGAAAATATAGACAAAATTTTTAAAGGCTGCTTTGGTCACAAAATGGGTCCTTTAGAAACAGCAGATTTGATTGGTCTAGACACCATTTTATTTTCTATTGAAGTTTTGTATGAGAACTTTAATGATAGTAAATATAGACCATGCCCTCTACTAAAAAAAATGGTGGATGCTGGGTTGCACGGGAGAAAAAATGGTAAAGGATTTTATGTATACCAATAAATAGGAATAATTTCAGAATAATGAATGAAATTCAATCTAGAATCAAAGCTTTCCTCTCAAAATTTTTCGGTAGTCACGATTTAAAACCAGATGAAGACATTTTTGCTTTGGGCTTTGTCAATTCGATGTTTGCCATGCAACTTGTTCTATTTGTAGAGCAAGAGTTTCAAATTTCTATTGATAATGAAGATTTAGAATTTGAAAACTTCCGCACCATAAATTCTATTGCTAATTTAGTTGAACGTAAAACTGCTGTTCTCATGCAGAAATAAAATCTAAATCGCCATTTTTAATAAGTGGCAGAGATGAGACTATGAAACTCGAACTATCTGCTCAACAAAAAAATTATCAAGCTGAATTCAGAGATTTTGTTAATGAGGAAATATATCCTTGTGCTGGGGAATGGGATAGAAAAGAATTTACGCCACCAGAGCTAATCAAAAAAATAGCAGAACGTGGTTTTCTCGGTGCCATATTACCGCAAGAATATGGTGGTAAAGCAATGGACATGATGACCTACGGTATTCTTAATGAGGAAATTGGACGGGGATGTTCTTCTGTACGCAGTTTGTTAACAGTCCATAACATGGTTTCCCAAGCGGTATGTAAATGGGGAAATAAATCTCAAAAAGAGTATTGGCTTCCCAAATTTGCATCTGGAGAAATTATTGCTGCTTTTGCATTGAGCGAGCCTAATGTAGGTAGCGACGCTAAAAGTGTAGAAACAACAGCAACACTTTCTGGTGATGCTTATATTTTAAATGGGCAAAAGAAATGGATTACCTATGGACAAATAGCAGATATATTTTTAGTTTTTGCTAAATGCGAAGGTAAACCAGGTGCTTTTTTAGTGGGAAAAAATAGCCCAGGTTTTTCCGTCAAACCGATGTCTGGTATTTTAGGTACTAAGGCTTCGATGGTTGCGGAATTGCAATTTGATAACTGCCACGTACCTCTAGAAAATTTAGTAGGTAAATTGGGTTTTGGATTCTCCTATATTGCTTCTTCTGCACTTGATTATGGTAGATATAGTGTAGCAACGGGTAGTGTGGGTATTGCTCAAGCTTGTTTAGAAGCTTGCATCAAGTACACTAACGAGCGAAAACAATTTGATGTGTATCTGAAAGAACACCAATTAATTCGCCAAAAGATTGCTCAAATGATAACTAATGCAAAAGCAGCAAGACTGTTATGTTATCAAGCAGGTTATCTCAAAGATATTAACGATCCAAATTCAATTATGGATACTTCTATTGCCAAGTACTTTGCATCTACAGTAGCAACGAAAATAGCAAATGATGCTGTACAAATTCATGGTGCTAATGGTTGTAGTAGTGAGTACCCAGTAGAAAGATATTTGCGCGACTCGAAAATTATGGAAATTATTGAAGGCAGTACTCAAATTCAAGAAATTACCATTGCCGAGTCAGGTTATCAAGATTATCTTCTTTCCAGCGTCTCTACAGGCTTTAAAAATAAACTAGCAGAAAGGATTTAAGATATGATTAGCACTAAAGAACAGGATGTAGACAGCAAACAAAAAGACAGAAAAGTCATTAAATGTGTTGTTTGGGATTTAGATAATACTCTATGGCACGGTGTTCTACTGGAAGATGAACAAGTTTCCTTACGGGAAAATATAGTAAATCTTATTCACACTTTAGATAACCGTGGTATGCTGCAATCCATAGCCAGTAAAAACGAAAGCGCAACAGCAATAGATAAATTAAAAGAATTCGGATTAAATGAGTATTTTCTCTATCCTCAAATCAATTGGAATTCCAAAGCATCTTCCATCAAGGAAATTGCTACATCACTAAATATTGGTTTAGATGCGATCGCCTTCATTGATGACCAATTATTTGAGCTTGAAGAAGTAAAATTTACCCTGCCAGAAATTCTTTGTATAAATGCCGATGAAATTGGTAATATTTTAGATATGCTTGTGATGAATCCCCGTTTTATTACGGAAGATTCAAGCCTGAGAAGGTTGATGTACATCCGCGATATAGAAAGGCTGAACGCGGAAAAAAAATTTGTTGGTACAGCAGATGAATTCTTAGCTACGCTCAATATGCATTTCACAATATCTACTGCCAAAGAAGACGATTTACAGCGTGCAGAAGAATTAACATTACGAACTAACCAATTGAATACAACAGGTTATACTTATTCCTATGACGAACTTAATCATTTTCGTCAATCAGAAAACTATAAGCTGCTAATTGCAAGTTTGGAAGATAAGTATGGAAGCTACGGAAAAATAGGTTTAGCTCTAATGAAATTCCAAGCTGACATATGGACAATCAAACTTTTGCTGATGTCCTGTCGGGTTATGTCAAGAGGAGTCGGGACAATTATGATGAATCATGTTATGAGTCTGGCTCAAAAAAATAATGTCCATCTTCTGGCAGAGTTTATACCAAATGATCGCAATAGGATGATGTATATATCTTATAAATTTGCGGGGTTCAAGGAAATTGGGAAGAAAGATAATTTGGTAATTTTTGAAAATGATTTAAGTCGGATTCAAAATGTGCCTTCGTATGTCAATTTTCAAGTAATCGATTAACTAATTTAATAAGAATTAAAATCTTGAATATCGCAAAGCATCTAGTCAAAACTCAAAAACGTTTCAATGTTATGAACACAAAAAATGATAGTCAAAAATCTTATGAATCAATAGAAGGAATCGCTATTATCGGTATGGTAGGGCGTTTTCCAGGAGCCATCAACATACAATCATTTTGGCAAAATTTACAAAATGGAGTGGAGTCACTATCCTTATTTACAGATGAAGAATTAATAGCTGCTGGTATACCTCAGACATTAGTAAGTGATAGCAATTATATCAAAGTAGGCGGTGTTTTAGAAAATATCGATTCATTTGATGCTGCATTCTTTGACCTGAATCCAAAAGAAGCTGAAGTAACAGATCCTCAACACCGTATGTTTTTGGAATGTGCTTGGGAAGCTTTGGAAAACGCTGGTTATGATTCAACTAAGTGTAAAAGTCGGATTGGCGTTTATGCTGGTGCTAGCTTAAATAATTATTTATCTTTTGATTTGAATAATGACCAATTAGGGTCAGGAGAATCATACCAAAAATTAATTGGAAACGATAAAGGTTTTCTTTCTACCCGTGTTTCATATAAATTAAATTTGACAGGACCAAGCATTACAGTTCAAACAGCTTGTTCCACATCATTAGTTGCTACTATCCTTGCTTGTCAAAGTTTGCAGAATTATCAATGTGATATGGCATTAGCAGGAGGAGTATCCATCCGATTGCCACAAAAAACTGGCTATTTCTATGAACCAGGAGGTCCGCTATCGCCTGATGGTCATTGTCATGCTTTTGATGCTAAAGCCCAGGGAACGGCTATTGGCAATGGTGTAGGAGTAGTTGTTCTTAAGAGAGTCCAGGACGCGATCGCTTCGGGTGATTGCATATATGCTGTGATTAAAGGTGCTGCAATTAACAACGACGGTTCGATGAAAGTTGGTTATACAGCACCTAGTGTAGATGGTCAAGCAGAAGCGATCGCCGAAGCGGTAATGTTAGCAGAGATAGAACCAGAAACAATCAGCTATATTGAAGCTCATGGTAGTGGTACAGCTTTAGGTGATCCGATTGAAATTGCCGCGCTGACTAAAGTTTTTCGTGCCAGTACCGAGAAAAAGAATTTCTGCGCCATTGGTTCAGTCAAAACTAATATTGGTCATTTAGATGCCGCTGCCGGAGTTGCAGGATTAATCAAAACTGCTTTGGCTCTAAAGCATCAGTTAATTCCGCCAAGCTTAAACTTTGAACAGCCTAATCCTCAAATTGATTTTGCCAATAGTCCTTTTTACGTCAACACCAAGCCAACGGCATGGAAAACCGACTCGATTCCCCGTCGTGCCGGTGTTAGCTCTTTAGGAATGGGGGGAACAAATGCCCATATAGTTCTGGAAGAAGCCCCAGCACTTCCTGTTTCTAGTCCTGCCCGTCCTTGGCAATTGTTAGTACTCTCTGCAAAAACCGAGTCTGCGCTAGAAGCCATAACGCAAAATCTGAACCAACATTTGATTCTACATCCCGATCTGAATCTTGCAGATGTAGCTTATACCTTGCAAGTGGGACGTAGAGACTTTAGTCACAGAAGAATACTAGTTTGTTCCGATACCCAAGATGCCATTAATGCATTGAATCAACAAGCCTCACAAGCAGTTTCAACTCAATTTCAAAAGTCAGGAACTAGCTCTGTTGCTTTTATCTTTCCTGGAGAAGGTGCGCTGTATGTAAACATGGGTAAAGAACTATACGAAACTGATCTGATGTTTCGTGAACAGGTAGATCGGTGTTGTCTAATACTAAAATCACATCTAGAGCTAGATTTGTGTTCTCTAATTTATCCCAGCGAATCTGAGCAGGAAACTGCACTAGAAAAACTCAAACAAAGTTGTTTTGCGAAAAGCGCTCTGTTCGTCATTGAGTATGCTTTAGCTCAATTATGGATGTCCTGGGGTATTTCCCCTCAAGCAATGATTGGGCATGGTATTGGAGAACATGTTGCTGCAACTCTAGCTGGAGTTTTTTGCCTTGAAGATGCCCTTGCACTAGTAGCAAAAGAGTTTTCCACTGAGTTGTTACAAAAAATCCAACTCAATCCTCCAATAATTCCATTTATATCTAATGCTAGTGGAACTTGGATTACTCAAGCTCAAGCAATAGACCCTAACTATTGGACACAGCAACAAGAGGCATCTCATTTTAATAAAGGAATTAGCGAGTTAATCAAAGACAGTCAGCGAATTCTTCTGGAAGTTGGTTGTGGAGAAAATTTGATTACTGAAGAATTGGCTGTACTCACCTCAATACCCCATCCTCATCACCAGCATTCAGATGTGGCATTTTTACTCAACACCTTGGGTCGGCTGTGGATGATGGGAATCAATATTGATTGGTCAGGTTTTTACGCCAATGAAAGTCGTCATCGTTTACCTTTGCCTACCTATCCTTTTGAGCGTCAGCGTTACTGGCTTGAGTCAATAGCCTCGCAGAAATTATTAAATCAAAATCCACCGAGTCATCCCGTTGAAAATCGGCGTTACTCTATTGAGCTAGACTCCTCATCTATCTCAGAAACAGCATCATGGCAATCATTAGATAAAAAGCCAAATATCACTGACTGGTTTTATATTCCAGTATGGAAACAATCCATGCCCCTTGAGTTTTTCCAAGGAGAAGAACCGAGCAAACAAAAGTTGCGTTGCTTAGTATTTGTGGATAGCTATGGAGTGGGAACTGAATTTACGAAACGACTTGAACAGAATAATCACCATGTCATCACTGTGCGGGCAGGGGAAAAGTTTAGCAAGCTCGATGACCAGATGTATGTTATCAATCCTCAACAACCTGATGAATACGATCTATTACTCCAGGCACTGAACAAGCAGAATTTCAAGCCAAATGCAATCAGCCATTTTTGGAGTGTTACGCCGAATGACACGTTGCTCAACAATGAACCAGAATTTTTAGAAGATTTACAGTACCTTGGTTTCTATAGCTTACTGTTCTTAACACAAGCAATAGGAAAACAAGATATTTGGGATACCCTCAAGCTGATGGTCGTAACCAGTAATTTACATGATGTAACTGGCGATGAAAACTTATGCCCACAGAAAGCTACATTATTAGGACCATGCAAGGTAATTCCCAAAGAATATCGAAATATCAATTGCAGTATTGTCGATCTAGTAATACATTCTGCTCAAACTTGTTTCTCACAAAAACTCATAGATAACCTAGTAGCAGAATTAACACTACAACAGATTAATGAGATAGTTGCCTACCGTGGGTATTACCGTTGGATTCAAACCTTTGAGGCAATCCCCTTGGATGAAGAGATTGGAGGCAAAACTAGGCTAAGAGAAGGTGGAGTTTACTTAATTACTGGTGGACTTGGTGGTATTGGTTTAGTATTAGCAGAGCATCTAGCAAAGACACTACAAGCTAAGTTAATACTAATCGGACGAGGGGCATTACCCGAACGTTCCGAGTGGGAACAATGGCTAGTAACTCATGATCCGCAAGATATTGTTAGTCGTAAGATACAGAAAGTGCGATCGCTTGAGGCATTGGGGGTAGAGGTTGAGATCAAAAGTGCCGATGTGACTAATTTTGAACAGATGCAGGCAATTATTGCTCAAGTATTACAAAAATTTGGTCACATTAATGGTGTAATCCATGCCGCTGGTATTCCTGGTGGTGGTGTTACCCAACTCAAAACGCGGGATATGGCAAGCAATGTTTTAGCAGCAAAAGTGAAAGGTACGTTAATCTTAGAGGAAATTTTTAAGAATGTAAATTTAGATTTCTTTATGCTTTGTTCATCCAAAACTTCTATTTTGGGTGAATTTGGACAGATAGATTATTGTGCAGCGAATGCTTTTATGGATGCTTATGCTCATTATCATACTTCCACATCGGATCGATTAACAGTGTCAATTAGCTGGGATATTTGGCAAGAAGTAGGTTTCGCAGTGGAAACTGTACTACCAGATAAAATTAAGCAAGAGCGTGAAGAAATTATTAAAAAAGGTATCTTACCGAAAGAAGGAATCGATGCTTTTAATCGCATTCTAGGAATTAGGCTGCCTCATCTCGTTGTTTCAACTCAAGACTTACCAACTTTAATTAAGCAAAATAATTCTGCCCAGTATTTGGAAAAACAATTGACGCTTATAGAGGAAAAATTATCTTCAGTAAATCTTTCAAAAGCAAAACACCCTCGTCCTAACTTAGGTAATGATTACGTTGCTCCCAAAAACGAAATTGAGCAAATGCTGGTTGAAATCTGGCAAGATATTCTGGGAATTGAGAAGATAGGTATCTACGACAACTTTTTTGAGTTGGGAGGAAATTCTATAAACACAATTCAAATTGCTGCTAAAGCTAATCAATTAGGTTTAAAATTAACATCTCAACAGTTTTTTCATTATCAGACAATTGATGAGTTAGCAGCAGATTTATGTATTACCCAAACGAATCAACAGGAACAGGGTTTAGGTAGCAAAGAGTTACCTCTTCTACCAATTCAGAATTTGTTCCTTAAACAGAATCAGCCCGATATACATCATTGTAACCAATCTTTACTGCTGGAAATACAGCAAGCGTGCGACCTAAATTTGTTAGAGCAGGCTTTACAGAGTTTGATTCAACATCATGATATATTTCGCTTGCGTTTTGTAGAAAAAGAATCAGGTTGGCAACAAACTTATACTAGTTCCTATGATACTATTGAAATTAAACGAGTAGATTTGTCTGCACTACCAAAAACCGAGCTAAAACTGGCGATAGAGTCACAAGCTGCTGAACTAGAGACAAGTTTGAACCTATTTGAAGGACCACTTGTTAGGTTTGCCTTTTTTGAACTAGCACCACAACAAAGCAGCTATCTGTTAATAATCATTCATCATCTTGCGGTTGATAGTGTTTCTTGGCATATTTTGTTAGAAGACTTGCAAATAGCTTATCAGCAAATTAGCCAAGACAAGGCAATAAATTTGCCAAATAACACGACTTCATACGCACAGTGGGTAGAATATCTACAGGAATATGCTCAATCTTCAGAAATACTGCAAGAGCAGGATTATTGGCTCCAAGAAGCGCAAAAACCCTTCAGCCGTTTACCTGTTGACTATTCAATGTCTGAGAATACAGACAATATAATAGATAATTCAGATACAGTATCAGTTTGTCTAAATAAAAAAGAAACAAAAACTCTATTAGAAGAGATACACAAAGCCTATAATACTCAAATCAATGATTTCTTGCTAACAGCTTTTGTGCAAGCTTTTGCAAAGTGGACGGGACAGCATACACTGCGCTTGGATATTCAAGGGAATGGTAGAAAAAAATATTTAAAAAATGTAGATATATCCCGTACTGTAGGTTCTTTTAGCATTTATTACCCAGCTATTTTAGATATAACAGAATCCTCGGAAGTGGGAGAATCATTAATAGCAATAAAAGAATATTTACGTGGCGTTTCTAATAATGGTATTGATTATACTGTCCTACAGTATTTGAATCATGACCAAGAGTTACAATCGAAACTACAACCACTTTCTATAAGTGAAGTTAGTTTTAACTACTTAGGTCAGTATGACCAGGTAATTTCGGATTCATCTTTATTTTCTGTCTCTCATAATTATCAAAGTATCAACTACACTAATTCCACAAGACGAACTTATTTACTAGAGATTAATGCAATTGTGATTCAAGAACAATTACAATTGTATTGGACGTATAGTAAGACTATTTACCATCGAGAAACAATTGAAAGTTTGGCAAATAATGTTATCGCAGCATTACAGTACCTCATGATTCATTGTCAATCTCTAGAGTCAGAAAGATACACACCTTCTGACTTTTCAAGAGCTAAATTGAGTCAACAAAAATTAGATAATCTCCTACTAAAAATCAATCAAAGAAATCAATAAACAGCAAATGAAAACAAGAAAGATTGAAGACATTTACGAACTCACACCTGTACAAAAGGGTATGCTATTTCACTGTTTATATGATAGCGAGTTGTCTTTATATTTTTTTCAGCATATCTTCACTGTACGCGGCAAGCTTAACATAGAGGCTTTTGAACAAGCTTGGCAACTTGTAATGGATAGGCATCCCATTTTACGTACCGGATTTTATTGGGAAGAAATTGAGAATCCACTACAAATTGTGTACAATAAAGTAGAAGTTCCCCTGAGTTACTATGATTGGTCTAACATAGATGAAGTGGAAAAAAAATCGCAATTTGATTCCTTTATTGTAAGCGATCGCCAAAACAGTTTTGACTTTTCCCAGCCATGTTTAATGCGTCATACTTTAATTCGCACATCTGATGACTGCTACTTATATGTCTGGAGCTTTAACCACATAATTATAGATGGTTGGGGTGGTTCCCTAGTATTTCAAGAGCTTGTGGAAACCTATGGAGCGATTTGTAAGAGTCAAGAGATTTCTTTAACATATACTCGTCCCTTTAGAGACTACATTGATTGGTTAGAACAGCAGGATATATCAAAAGCTGAAATTTTTTGGAGACACGCATTACAAGGTATAAAGTCACCAACTCCTCTGACTTATATAGAAAAAAATGAAACAATTGATCAATCATCTACAAAGGAAGTTAAATATAGTGAGGAAATAATTCAGTTATCATCAACAACTACACAGAAGCTCTCTTCTTTTGCAACGCAACATCGCCTCACCCTTGCTACTATAATTAACGGTATTTGGGCTATTCTCCTCTCTCGCTATTCTTGTCACAGTAACGTATTATATGGCTGTACTGTTACTGGGCGACCAGCAGAACTGAATGGAGTAGAATCGATGGTTGGTATGTTCGTTAACACCTTACCCATTCATGTCAATATAGATATTAATCAGTCTTTATTCTCATGGCTCCAGAGTTTTCAGCTTCAACTAGTTGAAGTACGCGATTATGAATATACTCAATTAACAGAAGCTCATAAATGGAGTGAAATCCCACGAAATTTAACGTTGTTTGAAAGTATTGTAGTGCTTGAAAACTTTCCTGTGAGCGAATTTATCCGAGATTGGAAAGGAAATATAGAATTTCAGCATCAAGAATTGTATTACCGAAATAACTACCCTCTCAACTTGGTTGTATATCCAAATAAAGAACTATTAATAGCTATTTCCTATGATTCCAGAAGATTTGATATCGATACTATTGCTGGAATACTAGAAGATATTGAAAATCTTCTACAAGAATTAATGACTAATTCTTTTATTAAAATTAAAGACTTATCATTTTTAACTTCCGAAGAGCAGCAAGCTGCGTCAAGTTTAGATAAGGAAGCAGTTTTTTTATTAGGCTGATAATCAAAATATTTATTTGACCGTCAATTAAGATTTACTAGCTAAAGAGGATAAGTAAATATGCATTTATTTAAAAGTAAAGTGTTTTCTCAAAAGATTTATTGGATAAACAAATTATCAGGAGAACTTCCAGAAACTAATCTTATCTTAGATTTTATAAGACCTTCACTTCCTAGCATTAAAAACAAGTCTTTTCATTTTGACTTATCTTATGATTTATCTCAAGCAATCATGAAGCTAGCCAAATGCTCTGGATTTTCACAATATTTGATACTTATATCTGCATTAAATATACTCCTACGAAAATATACTAGAAACAATGATGTTATTGTAGGCATACCAATATATGATAAAAATGGCACAGGTAATTTCGGTAACCCAGTTATTCCTTTACGAGTTCAGGTAAAGCCTGAAATATCATTTAAGGATTTTTTGTTTCAGGTTAAGGATTCAGTGATTGGTGCTTATACTCATCAAAATTATAATTTTGATGAATTAATTGATATATTGAAAATACCAACAAGTACAAACCGTTGTTCACTTTTCGATACGGTAGTTTTGTTAGAGAACATTCATAATAAGAATAGTTTAAATCATGTTAATAATGACATTACGTTTTCTTTTGAGATTGATGAAAAAAATATTAGGGCAAATATAGAGTATAGTGAAATACTTTTTCAAGATGAGACTATCCAATTAATTAGTAGACATTATACTAATGTTCTCAGAATTATAATCAATAACATTGATACTAAAATATCGGATATTGTTTTCTTGAAAGATTCCGAACGGTATCATTTGTTAAAACAATTTAATAATAACGCTAAAGAATATCCAGTTGATAAGACAATAAATTATTTATTTGAGCAACAGGTATATACAACTACTCAAAATATAGCGGTAGTTGATGGGCAAGCAAAACTAACTTATCAAGAGTTAAATGAAAAAGCTAATCAGTTAGCTGTAATGCTGCGTCAACTAGGACTCGGCAAAGGTGAGTTTGTAGGTATATTTAAAGACCGCGATATCAATTTTCTGATTGCGATTCTGGCTATATATAAAGCAGGTGGTGCTTACGTAGCAATTGATAGTACTTATCCGGCAAATAGAATTGAATATATGTTGTCCAATAGCGAAGTTAAGTTTCTCTTAACTGATGCTTCGTTATTAGATATTTTGGCTGAATTTAAACAGACCTGTCCTCAATTAAAATCGATTATTTGTTTAAACGAGGTTATTACTGGAAATAGGCAGCTAACTCATAATCAGGAATTAAAAATATACGATAAGTTCAGTTTTATTAATCTTCCCAAAGACAACTTAGAGCCAATAAGCGATGCGAGTGATCCAGCCTACATGCTTTATACATCAGGCTCTACAGGGCTACCCAAAGGAGCAATAGTTAGACATGATGGTGCAATTAATCATATTTATGCCCAGTTTGATGAGTTGGAATTGACAGAGGAATTTTGTTTTCTCCAAAGTGCCCCTTCTTCAACTGATATTTCAGTTTGGCAGTTTTTAGCACCGCTTTTAATTGGCGGAAGGACGGTAATAGTAGATATTGAAACTGTTGCGATTCCTGATAAACTATTTAAAGTACTTAAATCAGAAAAAATTACAGTTGTTGAATTAGTACCAGCATTATTTGGGGGGTTACTTGAACATACTTCAGGGCTACCAAATTACGAAAAGGAATTGCCTAATTTGAAATGGATGATGGTTGTAGGGGAGTCGGTGTCGGTCAGTTGGGTAAATAAGTGGCTCCAGATATATCCCGAAATCAAAATTGTTAATGCTTATGGTCCCACCGAAGCGGCTGATGATATTACCCAGTTCATCGTTGATAAGCCCTTGCCAGAAAACCAGCGAACAGTTCCAATTGGTAAACCCTTGGCAAACTTAAATCTCTACATCCTGGATGAGGAAATGAAATTATTGCCAATTGGTGCTCCTGGAGAGATTTGTGTATCGGGAATTGGTGTAGGTGCTGGTTACTGGAAAAACGAAGAAAAAACTAAACTAAGCTTTGTTGAGAATCCGTTTATAGATGCAAGGAAGAAGTTACCAGAAAATCGTGCAGATTTGATTTATAAAACTGGAGATTTAGGCAGGTGGCTTCCGGATGGAAATATAGAATTTCTCGGACGTATTGACCATCAGGTAAAAATTCGTGGTTTTCGGGTTGAATTGGGAGAGATTGAAACATTTTTACTGCAACACGAAGCTGTGAGGGAAGTTGTGGTTGTAGTTAGAGAAGATGACCCTGGTGATAAACGCTTGGTTGCTTATTTCGTACCTAAATCTGAGTTTTATCAGGATACCTTAGCAAATAGCGAGCTAGTTCAACAGTTACGTGATTTTCTTCAAGAAAAGCTACCAGGGCATATGGTACCTTCTGCGATTGTACAGCTAGAAGTATTACCCTTAGCTCCTAGTGGAAAAATAGACCGCGCTGTATTACCCGTACCAAGTTACAATCAGGAGTCAAAACTAGGCTTTGTTGCACCTCGCACTCCCACAGAGCAGATAGTTGCTGATATTTGGGGTCAGGTATTAAAGCAAGAGCATGTCGGTATTCACGATAATTTCTTTGATTTGGGTGGACATTCTTTGCTAGCGACTCAGGTTATTTCCAGGTTACGGGAAGCCTTTAAGATTGAGTTACCTTTACGCAGTTTGTTTGAGTCCCCAACCGTTGCTCAATTGGTAGAGGGTTTTATTATTCAAACTGATATAACTTTAGCTGCTTGTAAACAGTATATTCGCCCAGGAAAGCGTCAGAAATATCTACCGCTTTCCTTTGCTCAACAGCGATTATGGTTTCTAGAGGAGTTGACAGGAGTTAGTCAAATATTTGACGTACCCGCTTGTTTATACTTAAAAGGCTCACTGAATATTACAGCACTGGAATCTAGCCTCAATGAAATTGTGCGACGGCATGAAGTGTTGAGAACAACTTTTATATCGGATGAAGGACGACCTATCCAAGTGATCCATCCTACCTTCAACTTACCCCTGCCTGTAGTTGATTTTCAAGAATTACCAGAAGCAGAGCAAAAAATCGAGATTCAAAAACTTATCGATAGCGAGGTATCACGGTGCTTTAACTTAACTGAAGGTCCATTGCTGCGTTGTATTTTGTTACGCTTAAGTCAAGAAGAACACATATTATTATTCACCATTCACCACATTGTTACGGATGGTTGGTCGTTGGGAGTAATTATTAGGGAATTAACAACGCTTTACAAAGCTTTTTCCCTGGATCAACCTTCACCATTACCAAAATTACCTATCCAGTATGCAGACTTTGTTGTTTGGCAACGACAGTATTTGCAGGGAGAAATTTTGGGCAATCTCCTCGCTTACTGGAAACAAAAGCTGAGTGGAAATTTGCCTGTCTTGCAATTACCCACAGACTATCCCCGACCAGCAATTCAGACTTTCTCTGGCAAAAGGAAATCATTTTTTCTATCCGCAGGTGTAACACAAGCGTTAACAACACTTAGCCGCAATGAAAATGTGACTCTTTTCATGACCTTATTAGCAGGGTTTAAGATATTACTACATCGCTACAGCGGTCAGGACGATATTTTATTAGGTTCACCGATTGCTAATCGCAATCAGGACGAGGTTGAGCAACTCATTGGATTTTTTGTCAATACTCTTGTATTACGTACTAATTTCAGTGGTAATCCTAGTTTTCAAGAAGTACTAAAGCGTCTACGTGAGACAACTTTAGGAGCTTATGCTCATCAAAATATGCCTTTTGATTTATTAGTGCAGGAACTGCAACTACAACGAGATTTGAGTTATACACCTTTATTTCAAGTGATGTTTGTGCTTCATAATGCACCAATATCTGCGTTAGAGATGCCTGATTTAGCTTTAACTCCCTTGGAAATTGAAAATCATCGTAACGTCATGTTTGATTTGACACTCCACATGACAGAAATAGAGGGGGGAATAGCTGGAAGTTTAGATTACAATACTGATCTATTTGATGAAAATACGATCTGTCGGATAGCAGATCACTTGCAGACGTTGTTTGCTGCAATTGTTGCCAATCCGCAGCAGCGTTTGTCAGATTTGCCAATGTTGACAAAACCTGAGCAGCATCAATTGTTGCGGGAGTGGAATGATACAGCTACAGACTACCCCCAGGATAAATGTATCTATGAATTATTCCAGGTTCAGGTAGAGAAAACACCCGATGCAGTAGCATTAATCTTTGAAAACCAACAGTTAACTTATCGAGAATTAAACCAACGATCTAATCAACTAGCCCATTACTTGCAAAAACTGGGAGTAAAACCAGAAGTATTGGTTGGGATTTGTGTAGAACGATCGCTTTCGATGGTCATCGGACTATTAGCCATCCTCAAAGCTGGTGGTGCATATGTACCTCTTGACCCTAACTACCCCCAGAAACGTATAGCTTTTATCTTAGAAGAAACTCAAGCACCAGTGTTGCTAACTCAAGCTTCGCTTGTTGAGGTGATACCGGAACATCAAACTCAGGTAATATGTTTAGATACTGATTGGTATTTGATTGCCCAACAAAGCCAAGACAATGTATTCTCTGAACTAACAACTGACAACTTGGCTTATGTCATCTATACCTCTGGTTCAACAGGTAAACCTAAAGGTGTAATGATTAAACACGCTAGCACAGTTGCAATGTTAGATTGGGCAAACAAAACCTTTACCCAAGAAGCTAGGACTGGAGTTTTAGCATCCACTTCGATTTGCTTCGACCTTTCGGTATTTGAGGTGTTTGTGCCTTTGTGTTGTGGTGGCAAAGTGATTTTAATCGAGAATGCGCTATATTTAGAAAATTTGCCAGCAGCCTTTGATGTCACATTAATCAATACTGTCCCTAGTGTAATTTCCCAATTAATTAGGAATAATAGTATTCCACCAACGGTGCAGACTGTTAATATCGCCGGAGAACCGCTTCAAAATCAACTTGTACAACAACTGTATCAGCAAGATAATATACAACAGGTATTTAATCTATATGGACCTTCTGAGGATACAACTTATTCGACCTCTTCCTGGATACAGAAGGGTGCTAGCAACACCCCGCCGATTGGTCGCCCGATTCACAACACACAGGCTTATTTATTAGATCAAAATTTACAGCCTGTTCCAGTAGGTGTAGCAGGGATGCTGTATATAGGTGGTACGGGTTTAGCCCGTGGTTATTTCAATCAAGCTGAACTGACTGCGGATAAGTTTATTCCCAACCCCTACGCCACTCTACCAGGGGAGAGGTTGTATAAAACTGGCGATTTAGCACGTTATTTAGCGAATGGAGAAATAGAATATATTGGTCGGATTGACAATCAAGTAAAACTACGTGGTTTCCGGATTGAATTGGGAGAAATTGAGACAATCATTAACCAATGCCCAACAGTGCGAGAAAGTGTGGTAGTAGTTAGCGGAGAATCAGTTGATTCTCAACGAATAGTTGCATATATAGTTCCTCAAATAGAACAAACGCTGACAGTTTCAGAATTACGGGGCTTTTTAGAGGCGAAGTTGCCAAGCTACATGATACCAGCAGCTTTTGTGACCTTAGAAGCATTACCACTCACGCCCAATGGTAAGGTTGACCGCAAAGCATTACCTGCACCGGAACTTACACAGGTATCATCATCAACTATAATTCCTCCTTCCACTCCAATTGAGAACTTATTAGCAGGTATTTGGGTAGAAATACTGGGTATAGAGCAAGTAGGTATTAACAATAATTTCTTTGAATTAGGAGGTCACTCATTAATTGCAACTCGCGTGATTTCCCAAATTCGCCAAGTATTTCAAGTTGAGCTTCCCTTACGTTATTTATTTGAAAAACCAACAATAGCAGGATTAGCAAAAGAAATTGAAAAAGCGATTAAGGTAGACTCAGCAGTTAAAGTCACAAACATTGAGCAGATAGATCGTACACAGGAATTACCACTATCATTTGCTCAACAAAGACTGTGGTTTTTAGCTCAATTAGAACCAGATAGCCCATTCTACAACATACCTGCTGCTGTTCGTCTACAGGGACAGTTAAATGTAGAAGCATTACAACAAAGTTTTAATGAAATTATAAATCGCCACGAAGCGCTGCGGACTAATTTTCAAACCAGAGAAGGACAAGCAGTAGCCGTTATCTCTCAAGAAAAGCCTATAACATTGTCGATATTAGATATTAGCGACCTAGAAGCAAATCAACAACAAGCCGAAATCAAACAACAGTCAACACAAGCAGCACAACAACCCTTTGACATTAGCAACGACCATCTACTGAGAGTCAAACTATTACGTCTTGGAGAGCAGGAATATATCGTGCTACTGACAATGCACCACATTGTTTCTGACGGTTGGTCAATCGGCGTGTTAGTAGAAGAATTAGCAACACTTTATCAAGCTTTTTGTAAGGGACAGTCCTCTCCATTGCCTACATTACCAATACAGTATGTAGACTTTGCAGCTTGGCAAAGACAATGGTTGCAAGGAGAAGCCCTCGAAACTCAAATATCTTATTGGCTAAAGCAGTTAGAGAACGCACCAAAAGTATTAGAATTACCTACAGACTACCCAAGACCAGTAATTCAAACTTACCGTGGTGCAACCTACTCGTTTGAGTTATCAAAAGAACTATCCGCATCCCTGAATAAATTAAGCCAGCAGCAGGGAAGTACTTTATTTATGACGTTGTTAGCAGGTTTTCAAATACTGCTATGGCGCTATACAGGTCAACAAGATATTGTGGTTGGCTCTCCTATTGCCAACCGCAACCGAGCGGAAATAGAAGGGTTGATTGGATTTTTTGTCAATACCCTGGTATTGAGAACTAGCTTAGTAGAAAATCCCAGCTTTGAAGAGCTACTAAAACGGGTGCGAGAAGTAGGACTAGGAGCTTATGCACACCAGGATTTGCCTTTTGAATTGTTAGTTGAACAACTACAACCACAGAGGGACTTAAGCCATACGCCACTATTTCAAGTGATGTTTGTGCTTCAGAATGCACCAATGTCTGGTTTAGAATTGCCTGACTTGACTCTAACTCAGTTGGAAAGTGATAGCGGTAGTGCCCAGTTTGATTTAACCCTATCGATAACGGAAACTGAGTCGGGGTTAGTTGGAAGTTTTGAATACAATACTGATTTATTTGCTCAAAGTTCTATACAGAGAATGGTAGGTCACTTGCAAATGTTGTTTGAAGCAATTGTTGCCAATCCGCAACAGCGTTTGTCAGATTTATCACTGTTGACGGAGTTTGAGCAGCATCAATTGCTACGGGAGTGGAATGATACAGAAATTGAATATTCTCAGCAAAAATGTATTCATGAATTATTTGAAGCACAGGTAGATAAAACACCTGATGCAGTTGCAGTAATATTTGAAAATCAACAGTTAACTTATCGGGAACTCAACCAACGAGCAAATCAGTTAGCACACTACTTGCGATCGCTGGGAGTAAAACCAGAGGTATTAGTCGGGATTTGTGTAGAGCGATCGCTCTCTATGGTCATCGGACTATTAGCCATCCTCAAAGCTGGTGGTGCATATATACCCCTCGACCCTAACTACCCCCAGGAACGGATCGCTTTTATCTTAGAAGATACCCAAGCGCCAGTGTTGCTAACACAATCTTCGCTGATGAAGGATACACCACAACATCAAGCTGCTGTGATATGTTTAGATACTGATTGGGAAGCGATCGCCCAACACAGCCAAGACAATGTATTTTCTGAAATAACAACTGACAACTTAGCTTATACCATCTATACCTCTGGTTCCACTGGTAAACCTAAAGGTGTGCAAATTCCCCATATTGCTTTGAGCAACTTTTTACACTCTATGAAGGAAGTGCCAGGGTTGACCTCCGAAGATACTTTGCTAGCAGTAACTACTTATTCCTTTGATATTGCGGCATTAGAAATTTTCCTGCCAATTATTGTCGGTGCTCGGTTGGTAATTGCCAGTCGGGAAGTAGTTACGGATGGAAATCAGTTATCAGCTTTACTGGTAGATTCAAAAGCGACGGTCATGCAAGCCACACCAGCGACATGGCAGTTACTTTTAGCAGCAGGTTGGGATGGTAATCGTCAATTAAAAATTCTCTGTGGTGGCGAAGCTTTACCCGGAAAACTAGCAAATCAATTACTTGGGTTATGTGATTGTTTATGGAATATGTACGGTCCGACGGAAACCACTATTTGGTCAGCCGCTAGCCAAGTGGAAACAGTGAATAATACCGTACCAATTAGTTCTCCAATTGCCAATACGCAGCTTTATATCCTAGATAAATATCATCAGTTAGTTCCTGTGGGTGTAATAGGGGAACTATGTATTGGTGGGGAAGGATTAGCAAGGGGCTACTTCCAGCGTCCAGATTTGACAGCAGAAAAATTCATACCCAATCCTTTTAGTGATAAACCAGCACGTCTTTATAGAACAGGGGATTTAGCTCGTTATTTAGCGAATGGAGATATAGAATATATTGGTCGGATTGACAATCAAGTAAAACTACGTGGCTTCCGGATTGAATTGGGAGAAATTGAAACCCTTATCAGTCAACACCCTGATGTACGAGAAACTATAGTTGTAGTTCACGCTTCAGAAGCAGATTCTCAACGAATAGTTGCCTATGTAGTTCCAAAAACAGAGCAAGCGCCAACGATTTCTGAACTACGGGGTTTCTTAGAGGCTAAATTGCCCAGTTACATGATACCAGCAGCTTTTGTGACTTTAGAAGCATTACCCCTCACACCCAATGGTAAAGTTGACCGCAAAGCCCTACCGATACCTGATAGTATACGTCCTCAGTTGGAAGTAGTTTATCAGCTACCTCAGACAGAAATGGAAAAAACTATTGCTGATATTTGGCAAAATTTACTTAAACTTGAAGATGTGGGAATCCATGATAATTTCTTTGAACTGGGTGGTCATTCGCTACTTTTAGTGCAAGTTCATAGCAACTTACGGCAAATTTTTAAACGAGATATATCTGTTCTAGACTTATTCAGATATCCAACGATAAATTCTTTGACAAATTATTTTAATCAGACAGAAAATCAACAAATATCTGATGATATAATGTTTGATATAAATGAAAGAATAGCAGATGGCAAGGCTAAACAAAGGAAGCGTCTGAAAAAGATTAAGTCTGGTGAGATAATTTAATATTTATCTGATGTTAGCTGTTGTTTCTGTAAGTGGAACTTACCTCAATTTATAGATACTCAGTGTACTAATCTGAAGAAGTAATTATATTGAAAAATCAAGGAACAATTGGGAAAATGAGTATTCCAACATCATCAACTTCTACTAATGGTTCAGAAATAGCAATTATTGGATTGGCAGGAAGATTTCCTGGAGCTAAAAATATTGATGAGTTTTGGAATAACCTTCAAAATGGTAGAGAATCAATTTCTTTTTTCAGCGATGAAGAATTGTTGGAAGCAGGAATAGACGAAGAACTGCTTAGTTCCCAAAACTATGTTAAAGCACACGGTGTATTAGAAGATGCCGAATTATTTGATGCTGCTTTTTTTGGATTTAATCCCAGAGAAGCAGAAATCACTGACCCCCAGCACCGTGTTTTTTTGGAGTGTGCTTCGGAAGCTTTAGAGAATGCAGGATATAAATCTGGAATTGAGAAATGTCCAGTAGGTGTGTTTGCTGGAGCTGGATTAAATAGCTACTTGCTTAACCTTTATTCAAATCTCAAGGCAATATCGTTGGATGAACAACAACTAACGATAGGTTGTGATAAAGATTTTCTTTCTACACGTACTTCTTATAAACTTAATTTAACTGGTCCCAGCTACACTGTTCAAACAGCTTGTTCAACATCTTTGGTTGCCGTCCATTTAGCTTGCCAAAGCTTACTCAATGGTGAGTGTGATATCGCTTTAGCTGGTGGTGTGGCTATCAGTGCAGAAAGAAAAGCTGGATATCTATACACAGAAGGGGGAATAGCTTCTCCTGACGGACATTGCCGTGCATTTGATGCTAATGCTCAGGGAGCAGTGGGTGGTGAAGGTGTAGGGATTGTAGTATTAAAGCGATTGGAAGATGCCTTAAGCGATCGCGATACGATTCATGCTGTAATCAAAGGTTCAGCTATCAATAATGATGGTTCATTCAAGGTTAGCTATACAGCACCCCGCATCGATACCCAAGCAAAGGCAATTAGAACAGCCCAATTAGTAGCCGAAGTCGAACCTGAGACTATTAGTTATATCGAAACTCACGGAACTGGAACAGCATTAGGAGACCCGATTGAAATTGCCGCGTTAACACAAGTTTTTCGCTTAAGTACCCAAAAGAAAGGCTTTTGTGCTATTGGTTCGGTTAAAACGAATATTGGACATTTGGACATAGCAGCTGGAGTAACCGGATTAATCAAAACTGTCCTAGCCCTGAAGCACAAACAAATACCTCCGAGTTTACACTTTACTTGCCCTAATCCGGAAATTGATTTTGCCAACAGTCCTTTCTATGTCAATACCGAACTAGCCGAGTGGCAAAGCAATGGTACTCCTAGACGTGCAGGAGTTAGTTCCTTTGGAATAGGAGGAACTAATGCTCATGTAGTTCTCGAAGAAGCCCCTATTACCAAAGCTTCTAGCCCCTCTGAACCTTGGCAATTACTAACGCTATCTGCCAAAACCAGTTCTGCACTGGAAACAGCCACCAGAAATTTAGCGAACTATTTCCAAGAACACCCCGATTTAAATCTTGCCGATACAGCTTACACATTGCAAGTAGGGCGTAAGGCTTTCGACTATCGGCGCACGGTTGTCTGTCGGGATGTGCAAGATGCTGTCAATGCACTTCAAGACCCAAAACGGGTTTTTATGAATACTCAGAAAATTCAGCAACGTCCTGTTGCCTTTATGTTTTCTGGACTAGGAACTCATTATTTGGATATGGCTCTTGAGTTTTACCAAACTGAGCCAATATTTAGTTCCTGTGTTGACCAATGTTGCGAGATACTCAAACCCTTGCTTGGTCTGGATTTGCGAGATGTGTTGTATCCCCAGAGAAACACCAACAATGGTAGTAAGCAAAAACAAGATACCCCCTCAACTGGGTTGGATTTGCGAAAAATGCTAGGTCGTGGTCAGGAACAAACAGATGCAGAAACGTTACAGGCAACATCTTTACTAAATCAAACCGTTTTCACCCAACCAGCTATATTTGTTGTTGAATATGCTTTAGCTCAACTTTGGATTTTCTGGGGAATTCGTCCTACAGCGATGATTGGCTACAGCATCGGCGAATATGTAGCCGCAACTCTAGCCGAGGTTTTGTCTCTAAAAGATGCCTTAACCTTAGTTGCTAGAAGAGCGCAAATGATTGAAGAATTGCCAGAAGGAGCAATGTTGGCAGTTCCTCTCTCAGAAGAAGAAATACAGCCCCTCCTGAATGAAGATATTTCCTTATCTGCAATCAACGGCTCATCATTGTGTGTGATTGCGGGTGCTAAGGATGCAGTCGCAGCATGGGAGCAGAAACTAGGGGAGCAAAATTTAATTGGTAAGCGTTTGCAGACATCTCATGCTTTCCATTCACTAATGATGGAGGCGATCGCACCTGCTTTTGGTGATTTACTCAAAACATTTAACCTTAAACCTCCAAAAACTCCCTACATTTCTAATGTAACCGGCACTTGGATTACAGCAGAACAAGCAACTGATCCCAATTATTGGGTGAAGCACCTTTGTCAAGCAGTACGGTTTGCTGAGGGTGTACAAAATTTATGGCAAAAAGACAACCCAATTTTATTAGAGGTAGGTTCTGGTCAAGGATTAATTAGTTTCGCATCCCAATGTCTAGAAAGTGAAGATAGAGCTAAATTAGTAATGCTTCCTACCCTGCGCCATTCCTATGAGCAACAGTCAGATGTGGCATTTTTAATGAATACATTGGGTCGTCTATGGTTGACTGGGGTAGAAGTAGATTGGTCTAGTTTTTATGCCAAAGAACAACGTACTCGTATTCCCTTACCTACCTATCCATTTGAGCGTCAGCGTTACTGGATTGATGCAAATCCCAACGCTAACTTAACTACGCAAGCGCAACAAAAATTACACAAAAAACCAAATATAGCTGACTGGTTTTACATTCCTTCCTGGAAGCGTTCTCCCCAGTTAGCATCAAAATCATCACAAGAACTCTGTTATTTGGTATTTATTGATACTCTTGGTCTTGGTTCGCAGGTTGCAGAGCAGTTGAAATCTCAGGGACATGATGTAGTAACTGTAGGGATTACAGAGCAATTTACCAAGTTGGGTGATGGAGCTTACGCAATTAATCCCCAAAACAGGAGTGATTATGATACATTACTCCAAGAAATTAGTACATTAGGTTTAAACTCAAAGGCGATCGCTAAGGGTGGTGGATGGCATTTTGCTCACTTTTGGAGTGTTACAGCCAATGATACTTTACCATCCACAGAATCATCCCATCAATTTTTTGAAGATACCCAAAATTTAGGTTTCTGGAGTTTGCTATTTCTAGCCCAAGCTTTGGGAAGACGAAATATTTCTGATACTTTGAAGTTAACAGTTGTAACCAGCAATATATATGATGTGACTGGTGAGGATAATTTATGTCCTGAAAAATCTACATTACTAGGAGCATCCAAGGTAATTCCCCTGGAATATGCGAAGATAAATTGTTCTACTATTGACATAGTAATTCCTTCTTGCCAAAAACCGCCAGCACCAAAACTTCTAGATTTTCTGGTAACAGAAATAACTTCCCAAACAACCGATGACATAGTAGCTTATCGGGGTCATCATCGTTGGGTACAAACTTTTGAACCAGTACGGCTAGATCAAGATATTGCCAGTAAATCTAAAGTAAAAGAAGGAGGAGTTTACTTAATTACTGGGGGACTTGGTGGTATTGGTTTGGTATTAGCAGAAAACCTAGCTCAGACGGCTGATACTAAATTAATTTTGCTTGCACGAAAAGGACTACCTGAACGCTCACAGTGGCAACAATGGCTAGAAAATCATGATAGCCAAAATAGTATTAGTCGTAAAATTGAAAAAGTTTTGGCAATTGAAAAATTAGGAGCTACTGTTCAAATTTACACTGCTGATGTCGCTAATCTTGAGCAAATGCAAACAGTAGTTACTCAAGTGTGCGAACAATTTGGTTCTATCAATGGTGCCATTCATGCAGCAGGTATTGCTCCAGGTGGGATAATTCAACTTAAAACAAAGGAAATGGCAAATAGCGTACTCGCTGCAAAAGTCAGAGGAACGCTAGTACTAGAGAAAGTTTTACAAAACTCCCATTTAGATTTCTTTGTACTTTGCTCATCTCAAACTTCTGTTCTCGGACACTTTGGTCAGCTAGATTACTGTGCGGCTAATACTTTTCTTGACAGCTATGCTCAATATTCTGCTTGTAAATCTAACCAACAGACAATATCAATTAGCTGGGGACCTTGGCAAGTCGGAATGGAGGTTGAGACTGTACAACGAGACGAAATTAAGTTGATGGTGGAGGAAGCAAATCTTAAATTTGGAATTAAGCCTGAAGAAGGTATTGATGCTTTCCATCGCGCTTTGGCAAGTAACTTACCTCATCTCGTTGTCTCAACCCAAGATTTTCTGACTTTAATTGAACAAAGTAAATCCTTTCAGGTAGAAGAAGAACTATCAGCATTAGAGGAGAAATTAGTCTCAGCAAATATCACTATACCAAATCATCCCCGACCTGATTTGGATAACGATTATGTGGCTCCCCATAATGAAGTTGAAGAAAGTTTAGCCAAAATTTGGCAGCAACGCTTAGGAATAGACAAAGTAGGAGTTAATGACAACTTTTTTGAATTGGGAGGTGATTCAGTTCTCGCAATTCAAGTTATTGCTAAAGCAAACCAATTAGGCTTCAAGTTAACAGCTCAACAAATGTTTGAGCATCCAACTATCGCAGAATTAGCAACAGCAGCATCAAGCCAAGGAATCAAACCAGCACAAAGTTCTTTACGAGTAGGAGAAGTATATCTCACACCCATCCAACATCGATTCTTTGCTCAAAATCAGCCAGATGTGATACACTCTTTGAGCCAGTCCATACTCTTAGAGTTAAAACAAAACTGCGATCGCCTAAGTTTAGAACAAGCTGTAAGATATATAATTCAATACCACGATGTCTTTCGTCTCCGCTTTAATCAAACGGAATCTGGATGGCAGCAAATTGAAGCAAATACTAATGTAGATTTAATAGAATATGAGTATGTCGATTTGACTTTGCTACCAGAAACAGAGCAAGAACAGGCTTTAGAGGCGAAAATTGCAGATATACAAAGCTGCTTCAACCTCAGCCAAGGAACGCTTGTCAAAGTTGCTTTAGTGGAATTGCGATCGCCGAAAAATAGCTACCTAGTAATTGCTATTCACCCTCTTTTAGTTGATACAATATCTTGGCAAATTTTGCTAGAAGATTTACAAACAGCCTATCGGCAACTCAGCCAATCAAAAGCGATAAATCTTCCTGAGAAAACAGCTTCATTTAGTCAGTGGACACAGGGTATCCAAAATTATGCTGAGAATCAAGAAATGATACGTGAGCAAGAATATTGGTTAGCAAAAGCTCAAAAACCTTTCCATAAATTACCTGTGGACTATCTGGATAGGGAGAATACTACAGCAACCTTTGATTCTGTATCAGTTTCTCTAGATAAAACCCAAACGCAAGTCTTATTAAACAATGTCAACAAGGCTTATAATACTCAAATAAATGATGTTCTTCTCACCGCATTGGTGCAAGCATTTGCAAAGTGGACGGGAGAATCACAACTATGGGTAGATGTCGAAGACAACAGCCGAGAGAAAATTTTTAAAAATTTAAGCGATATATCCCTGAACCGTACAATTGGTTTATTTACGACTTGCTTTCCAGCACATTTAGATATAACAGAAGCCTCCGACGAAGGTAGTGCATTGGTAGCAGTCAAAGATTATTTACGTAGTATTCCCAATCGAGGTGTTGGGTATGATTTGCTTCGGTATATAAGCAGTAATCAAGAGATTAAATCGAAGCTAAAATCCTTTCCTCAACCTCAAGTAAATTTTAAATACTTAGGTAATTTTGATCTACTTATTTCCCAGCCATCTTTATTTAATTTAACTCAGCAGTATCTTCAAATGAATCAAATATCCAACGCAAAACGATTTCACTTATTGGAAATAAATGGAGCTATTTTTAAAGAACAACTGCACTTGAATTGGATTTACAGTACAAAATTTCACCGCCGTGAAACAATTAAAATACTGGCTTCCAATCATATTAATGCTGTCCAAACTATTATTGCTCACTGTCAGTCGTTTGAAGGGCAAAAATTTACACCTTCTGACTTTCCAAGGGCAAACTTGAGCAAACAAAATTTAGATAAACTTCTAGCAAAAATCACCCAAGTAAATGAGGAAAGAGCGTAATGAAAGCAGAAAACATAGAAGATATATATGAACTGACACCTGTACAAAAGGGTATGCTCTTCCACTCACTATATGAAAGAGAATCATCATTATATTTTTTCAATGTTCCCTTTGGTTTACGTGGTAATTTCAATATCAAGGCTTTTGAAGAAGCATGGCAAAAAATTGTAGATAGACACCCAATCTGGCGTACTGGATTTTATTGGGAAGACATTGACAATCCGTTACAAATTGTCTATAAAAATGTGAAAATAGCCTTAAAGCAATATGATTGGCGAGGTATTGAGCCAGCAGAACAGGAAGAGCGATTGAAAGACTTTTATGATAGCGATCGCAAACTATATTTTGACTTTTCGCAGCCATGTCTAGCTCGTCTGACTTTAATTCGCCTTGCTGATGACTATTATGAGTTTATATGGAGTTTTCACCATATAATCACAGATGGATGGTCTTCTTCAATTGTAATGGATGAGTTGTTACAAGTTTACGAAGCACTTTGTGAAGGTAAGGAAATAAAATTTTCATCGAATCGTCCTTTCCGCGATTATATTGACTGGCTACAAAGACAGGATATAGAAAAAACTGAAAGCTTTTGGAAACAACAATTAGCAGGAATTAAAGCACCAACACCTCTAATTTATATAGAGAATAAACAGTTAAACTTTACAGAACAGATATACGAACAAGAAAAATTTAAGCTATCTCAAGAAAAAACAAAAGAATTACTATCTTTTATTGCTAAAAATCGTCTAACCTTAGCTGCATTAATTAATGGAATTTGGTCTATCCTCATTAGTCGTTACACTTGCCATAGTAACATCGTCTACGGCTGTACGGTCACAGGGAGACCAGTGGACTTAGCCGAAGTAGAGTCAATGGTAGGTGTATTTATAAACACCTTACCCATGAATTTAAAAATAAATGCAGAACAAGATTTGTTGTCATGGCTTCAAACCATTCAGACAAAGCTAGTCGAATTACGTCATCATGAATATATTTCACTTACACAAATTCAAGGTTGGAGTGAAGTATCAAGAGATTTACCTTTATTTGAAAGTTTTGTTGTAGTTGAGAACGTTCCAAACAGTCAATCTGCACTAGGTTGGAAAGAGAATTTAAAAATTGACACAAGTAAAGGTGAGTATTTCAGAACTAATTATCCTTTAAATTTAGTTATCTATCCAGAATCTGAAATGATAGTAGCAATTTCCTATGACTGTCGAAGATTTGATATTGCTACTATTTCTGGAATTCTTACAGATTTTAAAGTTGTTTTAGAATCTATATTTTCTAATCCTTTTGTCAAAATTAAAGATTTATCATTTTCAACTGTAAGACAACAGCAAATATCAAAATCTTTAGACAAAGAAGCTGTATTAATGTAATTATTAATTAGCTTCCTTTATTAATTTGCATATAATTAACTGAGAATATTACAAAGCATCCAAATCAATGTAACTGTATATTTAATTAGATAATTCAATCGTGATAGTTTAAAGTATTTAATAGGATTCAAGTATGATAACTGTATCTGAGATAGAAAGAAAATACAAACTTTCTAGTGATGAATTTACCAAAAATTATGTTGACCAAGGAAAACCTGTTATAATCTCTGGGATTATTGCTAGTTGGAATGGCTTTAGTCAATGGTCATTAAAATACTTCAAAGAATTATCACCATCTCTGAATATTTACGCTAAAAATTTTACTGATAAAGATATTAAAATATGCAGTTTTACAATGGAAAAATATATAGAATTAATAGAAAACTATGAAGCGGATTCTTTAAATAATCCCTGCCCACCATATTGTCACGACTTACCTTTATTTAGTTTAATTCCTTCATTAATAGAAGATGCTCAACCATTCCCTTTAGATTATTTACCAGAATGGTATTGGTATAAATGGTGGCGTTACTGTCAGTTTTTCTTGGGCTGTTCTAATAGCGTGACTCCACTACATTTTGATTGTCTGCTCACTAACAATATTTTTTTTCAAATTGTTGGACGTAAACAATTTACGATATTACTACCTGAAGATGCAAAATATTGTTATCGCAAGGGCTGGCGATGGTTTCTTGTGAACCCAGAAAATCCAGACTTCAATAAATATCCTGAATATAAATATGCCAGTCCGATTAAGTTTATCGTTAATCCTGGTGAAATTTTATATATGCCACCTGGGACATTACATCATGTTAGAAGCTTAGATATGTCAATTTCTTTTAATATTGATTGGCACACAAAAAAAAGTTCTTTGAATGCCTTAGCAGCTAGTGTCAAAGGTATGCCTATCCAAAACACTTACTATAATTTTTTGCTTGCGATGGGATTAGCATTTAAAATACCATCGCAACTAATATTCAAATTTTACAAAACTTATTTGAATTATGTCTCTTGACGGCAAGAAGATAATTTTCAAGTTAAACAGATAAATAGATACATGTCAAGAGATAAAAATAGTCGTAAAGTGAGATAAGTTGTATGAATATTTTTGAAAAGTGTGAATCCAACGTTAGAAGCTATTGCCGTAGTTTTCCAGCCATATTTCATCGGGCTAAGGGTTCGATTGTTTATGCGGAGTCAGGTCGAGAATATATAGATTTTTTTGCAGGTGCAGGTGCATTAAACTATGGGCATAATCATGACTACATAAAACAAAAAGTCATCTCCTATTTAGATGCGGATGGGATAGCCCACGGATTAGACATGTATACTTCTGCAAAAGAAAAGTTTTTAGCTAAATTTAATGAAGTTGTTTTAAATGCAAAAGGCTTAGATTATCGTATACAGTTTTGCGGACCCACTGGAACAAATGCTGTTGAAGCCGCTTTGAAATTAGCGAGGAAAGTCAAGAAAAGACCCGGTATATTTTCCTTCATGGGTGCTTATCATGGAATGACTTTAGGTAGCTTATCAATTACTGCTAATACTTCAATTCGAGCAGGGGCAATTGGCACATTAAGTAATGTCACATTTATGCCCTATCCCTATGGTTTCATGGAGAGTTTTGATACGATAAAATATATAGAGTCAGTTTTAAATGACGTTAGCTCAGGAATTGAAAAGCCAGCTGCAATAATTTTTGAAACAGTACAAGCTGAAGGTGGAGTTGTTGTTGCTCCCATTGAGTGGATGCAAAGACTAAGAAACCTATGTAACGAGCATGATATCTTGTTGATCTGTGATGATATTCAAGTAGGTTGCGGTAGGACAGGCTCTTTCTTTTCTTTTGAAAGAGCAGATATTGTTCCCGATATAGTTATACTGTCTAAATCTATTAGTGGATATGGATTTCCTATGTCTTTACTTTTGATTAAGCCAGAATTAGACATTTGGGAACCAGGTGAGCATAATGGCACATTTAGAGGTAATCAATTAGCATTTGTTGGGGCTACAGCAGCTTTAGAATATAGAGAGAATAGCAGTCTTGAACAAGAGGTTAAGTCAAAAGAACTTTTCTTGAAAAATTTTCTGTTCCAACAAATATCACAAATCAACGAAAATATAGTAATACGGGGAATAGGAATGATTTGGGGCATTGATTTGACTAATTTTGGCAGTAGTAATTTAGCAAAAAACATCACGATGCGTTGTTTTGAAAAAGGGTTAATAGTTGAAAGGACAGGAAGAAATGACACTGTTATCAAATTATTACCTCCTTTAACAATTGAGATTCCCACTTTAAGAGAAGGTTGTTCAATTATAGAAACGGCTTTTGGTGAATGCTTGGGAAATAACTGAACTAAAGCGCAATAAAATGTGAAATTTATCTAAATAGTTATTCTTAATTAGAACTCACTGAGAAAGTTATTGCGATAAGTAAGAATTTCACCTGTCTACTCCATTTAACTATTATCCTGCTAGTGCAACCATTTTCTACCAGCAAAAAATGATGACTACTACATTAGACCCTCAAGAGCTATTCTCTCAAAAAATATATTGGTTAAATCAGCTTTCTGGAGAATTACCAGAAACAAATATTATACAGGACTATGTAAGACCAACCCAGTACACGGGGAAAAATGGAAGTTATTATTTTGAGTTACCCAATTATTTGTCCGAGGAAATCATCAAGCTAGGGAAAGGTTCTGATTTTTTATTGTATTTAGTCCTTTTATCTGCATTTAAAGTTCTGCTACGAGGATATACGAGAAATAATGACCTTATCATTGGGATACCAGTTTACAAGAAAATAAATGATGTTAACCTAGATTACCTGGATGATAGTAAACTGATTCCCTTGCGAACTCAGTTAGAGAAGGAGATGACATTTAAAAATGTTCTTCTTCAAGTTAAAGATAGTTTAATTCAGGCATATAGCCATCAGGACTATTGCTTTGATGAATTAATTAATTTACTAAATTTACCTCAAGCAGAGAATCGAAACTCATTATTTGATATAGTTATACTTTTAGAAAATATTCACAGCAAAAGTGATGTATTAAAGAATAATAATGATATCACTATTTCTTTTGCTATTATAAATAGTAAAATCAGTTGCTCAGTATATTATAATGAACTTATTTTTAACCACGAAAACATTAAAGTAATCACTAATTCTTACACAAGAGTAATAGAAGATATTGTCAATAATATAAATATTAAAGTATCAGACATCGCACTTTTAAATGATTTTGATAAGAAAAAAACACTTCAAGAATTTAACTACAATACTAAGGAATACCCAGTTGATAATACTATCAATCATTTATTCGAGAAACAGGTACATAAAACACCAAATAATATAGCAGTAGTTGATGGACAAACTAAATTAACTTATCAAGAGTTGAATGAAAAAGCTAACCAGTTAGCTGTAATACTGCGTCAACTCGGTGTCAGTAAAGGTGAGTTTGTAGGTATATTTAAAGACCGGGACATAAATTTTTTAATTGCGATTCTGGCTATATATAAGGCTGGTGGTGCTTACGTACCTATTGATAGCACTTATCCGCCCCATCGAATCGAATATATGTTGTCTAATAGCGAAGTTAAGTTTCTCTTAACTGATACATCCTTGTTAAAACTTTTGGCTGAATTCAAAAATAAGTGCCCTCAATTAAAATCGATTGTTTGCTTAGATGGGGTTATACCTGAAAACATACAGCTAACTCATCATCAGGAATTGAAAATATACGATAATCTGAGTTTTATTGAGCTTCCCCAAGAAAATATCCCAGCCGTAAACCAGGGAATCGACAATGCCTATATGATATATACCTCTGGCTCTACAGGCTTACCCAAGGGAACAATTATTAGACATGATGGTGCTATTAATCATATTTATGCTCAGTTTGATGAGTTGAAATTGACTGAGGAATTTTGTTTTCTGCAAAGCGCTCCTTCTTCAACTGATATTTCTGTTTGGCAATTTTTGGCACCACTTTTAATTGGTGGAAGGACTGTAATTGTTGATATTGAAACTGTGGTGATTCCCGAAAAATTATTTCAAACAATCAAATCAGAAAAGATTACAGTTGTAGAGTTGGTTCCAGCATTATTTACAGGTTTACTCGAATATACATCCCAATTAAGAAGCCAGGAAAGGGAATTACCAGATTTAAAATGGATGATGCTGTCAGGGGAATCCGTATCAATTAAGTGGTTAAATAAATGGCTGGAGATATACCCCCATACTAAAATTGCTAATGCTTATGGTCCGACGGAAGCTGCTGACGATATTACCCAGTTTATCGTTGATAAACCTTTGCCAGAAAATCAGCGAACAATTCCAATTGGCAAACCACTAGCAAACTTAAATCTCTACATCGTGGATGAGCAAATGAAATTATTACCAATTGGTGCTCCAGGAGAGATTTGTGTATCGGGAATTGGTGTGGGTGCTGGTTACTGGAAAAACGCAGAAAAGACTAAATTAAGTTTTGTTCCGAATCCGTTTACAGATGTTACGGATATGAGGAAGAATTTACCAGCAAATCGTGCTGATTTGATTTATAAAACCGGAGATTTAGGTAGGTGGCTCAGTAATGGGAATATAGAATTTCTCGGACGCATTGATCATCAGGTAAAAATCCGTGGTTTTAGGGTTGAGTTGGGAGAGATTGAGACATTTTTACTGCAACACGAAGCTGTGAGGGAAGTTGTGGTTGTAGTTAGAGAAGATGACCCTGGTGATAAACGCTTGGTTGCTTATTTCGTACCTAAATCTGAGTTTTATCAGGATACCTTAGCAAATAGCGAGCTAGTTCAACAGTTACGTGATTTTCTTCAAGAAAAGCTACCAGGGCATATGGTACCTTCTGCGATTGTACAGCTAGAAGTATTACCCTTAGCTCCTAGTGGAAAAATAGACCGCGCTGTATTACCCGTACCAAGTTACAATCAGGAGTCAAAACTAGGCTTTGTTGCACCTCGCACTCCCACAGAGCAGATAGTTGCTGATATTTGGGGTCAGGTATTAAAGCAAGAGCATGTCGGTATTCACGATAATTTCTTTGATTTGGGTGGACATTCTTTACTAGCAACTCAAGTCATCTCTCGATTGCGGGAAGCCTTTAAGATTGAGTTACCTTTACGCAGTTTGTTTGAGTCCCCAACCGTTGCTCAATTGGTGGAACAGATCGAGAAGATGCTGACAGTTCAACAACTACAGATGGTTTCAACGAATGGGTTAGACAATGACCGTGAGGAGATAGAATTATGAGGACTACAGAAGAATTTTTGTCTTACCTTTGCAGTTTGGATGTTAAGCTCTGGGTTGAAGATAACCGATTACGCTGTAGCGCTCCCAAGGATGCGCTGATACCTGCGATCAAAGAAGAACTTGCTGGACGCAAGGAAGATATCCTTACTTTTTTACGCCACCATAGTGTTGATGTAGTAACTGATGGTCAGCAGATTTACCCAGTCAAGCAACAGGGAAATTTACCTCTATCCTTTGCACAACAAAGATTGTGGTTTTTAGATAAATTAGAACCAGGTAGCCCATTTTACAATATACCTGCTGCCGTTCGTTTGCAAGGAAATTTACAGCTTGAGGCATTAGAGCAAAGTTTTAATGAAATTATTTGCCGTCATGCAGCATTGCGGACTAATTTTCCCACCAGAGAAGGACAACCAGTAGCAGTCATCTCCGCAGAAAAGCCGATAAGGCTGTCTGTATTAGATATTACCCAGTTAACAGAAAATCAACAGCAAGTAGAAATAAAGCAACAATTAGAACAAGCAGCACAACAACCCTTTGATATTAGTAGCGACCATCTACTAAGAGTCAAACTATTACGTCTTGGAGAGCAAGAACATATTATCCTGCTAACCATACACCACATCGTCTCTGACGGCTGGTCAATTGGTATATTGGTGGAAGAATTAGCAGCCCTTTACCAAGCCTTTTGTGATGGAGAGTCCTCTCCTTTACCCCCATTACCCATCCAGTATGGAGATTTTGCTGCTTGGCAGAGACAATGGTTGCAAGGACAAGTACTCGAAACTCAGATATCTTATTGGCTTAAACAATTAGAGAACGCACCTACAGTATTAGAACTACCTACAGACTATCGAAGACCACCGATTCAAACTTACCGTGGTGCAACCTATTCATTTGATTTTTCCCAGGAGCTATCTGCGTCTCTGTGTAAATTAAGCCAGCAGCAGGGAACTACTTTATTTATGACCCTGTTAGCCGGTTTCCAGATACTACTATGGCGCTATACAAGTCAACAGGACATCGTGGTTGGTTCGCCAATCGCTAACCGCAACCGGGCGGAGATAGAAGGGCTAATTGGCTTTTTTGTCAATACACTGGTAATGAGAACTAACTTGTCAGGGAATCCCAGCTTTGAGGAGTTACTAAAACAGGTGCGAGAAGTTGCATTGGGAGCCTATGCACACCAGGATTTGCCGTTTGAGTTGTTGGTGGAGCAATTGCAAATCCAGCGTGATTTAAGCCATACGCCTCTATTTCAGGTGATGTTTGTGCTTCAAAATACACCGATGTCGGTATTGGAGTTACCTGGTTTGACTTTGAGTCCCCTGGAAAGTGATATTGGTGCAGCCCAGTTTGATTTAACCCTGGAGATGACAGAAACGGAGTCAGCGTTAGTTGGAGGTTTTGAATACAATACAGATTTATTTGCTCAAAGTACTATACAGAGAATGGTCGGTCACTTGCAGACGTTGCTTGAAGCAATTGTTACCAATCCACAGCAGCGTTTGTCAGATTTGCCAATCCTAACAAAACCTGAGCAGCATCAATTGTTGTGGGAGTGGAATGATACAGCAACCGATTACCCACAAGATAAATGTATTCATGAATTATTTGAAGCGCAGGTAGAGAAAACACCTGATGCGATCGCAGTGGTATTTGAAAACCAACAGTTAACTTATCGAGAATTAAACCAACGATCTAATCAACTAGCCCATTACTTGCAAAAACTGGGAGTAAAACCAGAGGTATTGGTAGGGATTTGTGTCGAGCGAAACCTCAATATGCTCATCGGACTATTAGCTATCCTCAAAGCTGGTGGTGGATATGTACCCCTAGACCCTATTTACCCAATTGAACGTATCGCTTTTATCTTAGAAGAGACTCAAGCACCAGTATTGCTCACTCAAACTTCCCTTGTTGAGCTAATACCCCAACACCAAGCTGAAGTAGTATGTTTAGATAGTGATTGGGAGGCGATGACCTACGGTCGGTCGGAGACCATCGCTCTACAAAGTCAGAAAAATCCATCTTTTCACCAACCCACAACTGATAATTTAGCCTATGTCATATATACCTCTGGTTCCACAGGTAAACCCAAAGGTGTAATGATCAAACATGGAAGTACAGTCGCCACGTTGGATTGGGCAAACAAAACTTTTTCCCCTCAAGCTAGGTCTGGAGTTTTAGCATCCACCTCGATTTGCTTTGACCTTTCAGTATTCGAGATATTTGTACCTCTATGTTGTGGTGGCAAGGTAATTTTAATTGAGAATGCCCTACATTTACCGACTTTACCCGCCCCAGAAAGGGTAACGTTAATCAATACAGTTCCTAGTGTAATTGCCCAATTAATTAGAAATAATAGTATTCCGGCAACAGTAGAGGTTGTTAATATTGCCGGAGAACCACTTCAAAATCAACTTGTACAACAACTGTATCAGCAAAATAATATAAAACAAGTATTTAATTTATACGGACCATCTGAAGATACAACCTATTCGACCTTTTCTTGTATCCACAAGGATGCTACTAATACCCCAGCAATTGGTCGTCCGATTTACAATACACAGGTTTACTTGTTAGATGACAATCTCCAACCTGTTCCCGTGGGTGTAGTGGGAATGGTGTATCTGGCTGGTTTGGGTTTAGCTCGTGGTTATTTCCATCAACCGGAATTGACAGCAGATAGGTTTATTCCTAACCCCTACGCTTCTCTACCAGGAAAGAGGTTATATAAAACAGGAGATTTAGCTCGCTATTTGGCAAATGGAGAGATAGAGTATATTGGTAGAATTGATAACCAAGTTAAAATACGTGGTTTCCGGATTGAACTAGGGGAAATCGAAGCTCAACTGAGTCGGTATTCAGGAGTAGAAGCAGCAGTTGTTACAGTTGATACTGTGGTAGGGGAATCTCAAAGAATCATTGCCTATATTGTTCCTCAAATAGAGCAAGGGCTGACAATTTCGGAATTACGGGGCTTTTTAGAGTCGAAGTTGCCAAGTTACATGATACCAGCAGCTTTTGTCACATTAGAAGCATTACCACTCACACCAAATGGTAAGGTTGACCGCAAAGCATTACCTAAACCCGATACAATCCGTCCTGAGTTGGAAGTAGTTTATCAGCCACCTCAAACAGAAATAGAAAAAACTATTGCTGATATTTGGCAAGAAACACTTAATGTTGAAAATATTGGTATCTATGATAATTTCTTTGAGTTAGGTGGTAATTCGCTGCTTTTAGTCCGGGTTCACAGTCAATTGCAAAAAATATTTCCTAAAGATTTGCTGTTGGTGGAGATGTTTCGGCATCCTACCGTGAGTCATTTAGTTCGATATTTTAGTCAGGAGTCAACAGAACCAACCTATTTTATTCCCCATCCTTCTGAAGATAGAAAATCATCAGCAAAACGTCAAAAACAAGCGAGAAAAGAACATCGAACGGCAAATAAAAGAGGGTCTGGTTCCAATTAAGTGAATCAAGTCTTCCCCATATCCTGGCTTTACTCACCATAAAAGCTAGAAAAATTCATTATTAGTTATCAAAGGAAGTGACATGACATTAAGCGAAACAGAAATTGTCTCTAAAAATAGCTTTACGCCATCAGAAAAACTATTATCAACTGAAATTGGTGAATATATCAGACAAATATTTACACCAACACAAGGTAATTCCATTGAAATCCAAATAGATGAGATGTTAGAGGATTTATCTCAAGATTTTTTAATTGCAGATAATGCTAATACTAATGTGGAACTGGAATGGATAATTAAAAATTTTGGTGATAGCAAAATTCCTGACCAACCTATTAACGTTGAAAGCTATTTTCAATCCTTGAATGAAAATGTGGTAGCCCATTCCATCCATACCTCTGCACCACAATTTATCGGTCACATGACCTCAGCACTTCCTGTCTTTGTCCGTCCTTTAGCTAAATTAATGACGGCAATGAATCAGAATGCTGTCAAAATCGAAACAGCTAAATCTTTAAGCTTTTGCGAACGTGAAGCTTTAGCAATGATGCATCGACAAATTTATCATTTTTATGATAATTTTTATGCTCAAAATATTCAAAAAAATCAAAGCACATTGGGAATTTTAGTTTCTGGGGGTACAACTGCAAATATCACGGCTTTGTGGTCTGCTAGAAATAAATCTTTAGGTGCAAAAGATGACTTTTTAGGAATAGAAAAAGAAGGGTTAAATGCAGCCTTAAGGTTTTACGGTTATGAGGGTGCTGTGGTTATTGGTTCTGAATTAATGCACTTTTCTTTTGACAAAGCTGCGGATTTAATGGGTATCAGTACTAAAAATTTAATCCGAGTCCCAGTGGATGCTAACAATCGAGCTAATATTGCAGCTTTACGTCAAGCGGTAGCCGATTGTCATATCCAAAAATTACATATTATTGCCATTGTCGGGATTGCTGGAACTACAGACTCTGGTAGCATCGATCCGTTAGAAGAAATGGCGAAAATTGCCCAAGAGAATAATATACATTTTCATGTGGATGCTGCTTGGGGTGGTCCTGTAATTTTTTCTCGGAAACATCAACATAAGCTTGCTGGAATTGAGAAAGCTGATTCTGTGACCATTGATGGTCATAAGCAATTGTATTTACCAATGGGTATTGGTATGGTATTTTTTCGCGACCCGCATTTAGCAACATCGATTGAAAAGCAAGCTAGCTATACTATGCGTAAAGGGTCTTTTGATTTAGGTAAACGAGCTTTAGAAGGTTCTCGACCAGGTATGGCTTTGTTTTTACATGCTGGTCTTAAGCTAATTGGTCAAAACGGATATGAGTTTTTGATTGACGAAGGAATTCGCAAAACTCAATACATGGCTGCAAGAATTGCGGCAATGACTGAATTTGAATTATTGGCAGAACCTGACACTAATTTGTTACTTTATCGTTATATTCCAGAGCAATTTAGAGAAGTAGCTGTCAAGAAACAATTATCAGAAACAGATAATCAATTTATTAATAATTTTAATGAGCGTTTGCAAAAGATGCAGCGTCAGATTGGTAGAACTTTTATCTCACGAACGACAAAAACAACTTTTAGCTTGGATATAGAAATTCCCGTAATAGCCATGCGTGCAGTAATAGCCAATCCATTAACTACTGAAGCGGATATTGATGCAGTTTTAAATGACCAGATTCAGATTGCTTTAGAAATTTGAACTAGATGGCAAATTGCAAGTTTTTTATCTAAATTCGATGTCAAGCTTGGTTGACTTTTGTATGATGAATGGGTTTTAACTTATGGATATAGACGAAAATTTTATTGATAGCTTAAATGATAGAGACGAAATCGCTATTATTGGTATGGGTGGTCGTTTTCCTGGAGCAAATAAAATTGATAGCTTTTGGCAAAATATACGCTCTGGGGTTGAGTCGATTTCATTTTTTACAGATGAGGAGTTAATTGCTGCTGGTATAGATTCTGGATTGGTCAACAATCCCAATTATGTTAAGGCAAATGGGATATTAGAAGATATAGATTTATTTGATGCTGCTTTTTTTGGTCTTTCTCCCAGAGAAGCAGAAATTACAGACCCACAACACCGACTATTTCTAGAAGCTGTTTGGGAAGCTTTAGAAAATGCTGGTTATAATTCAGAAACCTATAGCGGCTCAATTGGTATTTTTGCTGGTGTTGGTATTAGTACATATTTGCTTGAAAATTTATATTCTCATCCAGATTTGCTGGAATCAACAGATAATTATCAAATTTTAATTGGGAATGATAAGGATTTTTTACCGACCCTAGTTTCTTACAAATTAAACTTAAAAGGACCGAGTATTAATGTTCAAACTGCTTGTTCTACATCACTAGTTGCTGTTCATCTAGCATGTCAAAGTTTGCTGAATGGTGAAAGCGATATAGGTTTAGCTGGGGGTGTAACTGTTGGAGCGCAGCAAAAAACTGGTTATTACTATCAAGAGGGGGGAATTCAATCTCCTGACGGTCATTGTCGAGCTTTTGACGCTCAAGCGCAGGGAACAATTGGTGGTAACGGTTTAGGTGTAGTGGTTTTGAAAAGATTGGAGGATGCGATTAGTGATGGGGACTATATTCATGCAGTAATTAAGGGTTCAGCTGTTAATAATGATGGTTCTTTAAAGGTTGGGTATACAGCTCCTAGTGTTGATGGTCAAAGGGAGGTGATTTTAGAAGCTTTAGCTTTAGCTGCTGTCGAACCTGAAACTATTGGTTATGTGGAAACTCATGGTACGGGAACTATTTTAGGAGACCCGATTGAAATCAAAGCTCTCACACAAGCTTTTGCTGCTAGCACTAGTAAAAAAGGTTTTTGTGCGCACGCTTCGCGATCGCGATGCGCTCTTGCGTCAGTCAAAACCAATATTGGACATTTGGATACAGCAGCAGGGGTGACGGGATTAATCAAAACTGCTCTGGCATTAAAGCATAAACAAATACCACCCAGTTTACATTTTGAAAAGCCAAATCCCCAAATAGATTTTGCTAATAGTCCATTTTATGTCAACACTCAATTGAGAGAGTGGAACAGCAACGGTACACCCCGGAGAGCAGGTGTGAGTTCTTTCGGTATCGGTGGAACTAATGCCCATGTCATATTAGAAGAAGCACCAGTTATTAAAATTTCCACTCCATCTCGTCCTTGGCAATTATTAACAGTATCAGCTAAAACCAGTACTGCTTTAGAAGCAGCTACAGTGCAACTGCGGGATTACTTAGAAGAAAATACCGATATTTCCTTACCAGATATTGCTTACACCCTACAAGTAGGTCGGCGAGCTTTTGACTATCGGCGTATAATTATTTGCCACGACCGAGGTGAAGCAATTCAATCACTGCACAATCAATACTCAGAGCGTATTTTTAGTCACCACCGTAAACCCGGTCACTATCCAGTTATTTTTATGTTTTCTGGACAGGGTTCACAATATGCAAACATGGGTCGAGAGTTGTATGAAATAGAACTAACATTTAAAAAACACGTAGATAATTGCGCTCTTATTTTACAACCCCACCTCGGTCTGGATATTCGCTCCCTACTTTACCCCGACCCAGAAGAAGTAGAAACTGCTGCAAATCAACTCCAACAAACATCCCTGACCCAAAGTGCATTATTTGTTACAGAGTATGCTCTTGCTCAGTTACTTATGACTTGGGGAGTGCGTCCAGAAGCAATGATTGGTCATAGCATTGGCGAATATGTTGCTGCAACTGTTGCAGGTGTATTTTCTTTGGAAGATGCTTTGAAAATTGTGGCAAAAAGGGGGCAGTTAATGCAAAGCTTATCCCCAGGGAGTATGCTAGCAATTAGACTGTCAGAAAAAGAGGTGCGATCGCTACTTTCTGAAAACGAGTTATATCGAGAATCTCTGCAAATTGCAGTAATTAATAGTCCTTCTTCTTGTGTAGTATCGGGAACAAGCGATATTGTTGTAGCACTGGAACAGCAATTATCTTCAAGTGAAATTGAATGTCGTCAGTTGCATACATCCCATGCTTTCCATTCGGTGATGATGGAACCAATATTATCAGAGTTTGGTGATGCGATTCAAACAGTTAAATTGAATCCACCCAAGATACGCTTTATTTCTAATGTTACTGGCAGTTGGATTAGTTCCGAACAAGCAACAAATCCAGATTATTGGTGTCAGCATCTACGACAAACTGTAAGATTTTCAGATGGTATATCACAATTAATACAAAAATTTACAGGTGTATTTCTGGAGGTGGGACCGGGACGAACTTTAGCGACGTTAACGACACAGCATTTAGAGAAAGATGCTAAACAACAGGTATTGACTTCATTACGTCATGTTAAGGAGCAGCAATCAGATGTTTGCTTTTTGTTGCAGACATTGGGTAGATTGTGGCTTGCTGGTGTAGAAATTGATTGGTCGGGTTTTTATGCTGATGAAAAGCGTCATCGTCTACCTTTACCTACCTATCCCTTTGAACGTCAACGTTACTGGATTGAGCCTAAATCGCGATCGCATCCCCTAAAGATTAAACCGACGACTTTAGATCAAAAGCAAGATATTGCCGACTGGTTCTATGTTCCCTCATGGAAGCGTTCTGTTTTGGCTTCTACCTCATCCGCCGAAATCAACTCTACAAATGAAAAAAAATGGCTATTTTTTGTGGATGACTTGGGAGTAGGAGAGCAATTAATTAGTAAGTTAAGTAATCAGGGTAAAAGTCTAATTATTGTGAAGCAAGGGGATGAGTTTAGTAAACTAAATGAGGGTAGCTATATAATTAATCCCTGTATAAATGAAGATTATGATAAGTTATTACAAGAACTAATATCATTAGGTCAAAGTCCCGAAAAAATCGTTTATTTATGGAGTTTAAGTCATCTAGATAACCGTCCATCGGTAAAATATTCAGAATTTAAAAATCTACTATTTTTAACCCAGAGCCTTAGCAAGTTAAAAATTAGTAACCATCTACAACTTAGGGTGATATCAAACAACATTCAAGAGGTTAACGGGAATGAAGAATTAAATCCAGAAAAAGCTGCAATATTAAGTTTATGTAAGGTAATTCCTCAAGAGTATCCCAATATTAGCTGTCAGTGCATTGATATTAATTTACCTAACACCAGTAATTTAGGAGAAAAACAAGAAAATTGTCATAATCATATTATTGATAAACTTGTAAATGAGTTAAATGTCGTATCTTTTGATCCGGTAGTAGCTTATCGTGATCGCCACCGTTGGGTACAAATATTTGAGCCAGTTCGGGTTGAATCAACAGTTGAGGAAAAAATACCTTTAAGAAAACAAGGTGTTTATTTGTTCCCCGGTGGGTTAGACACTATTGAGATTGTGCTTGCGGAATATTTAACAAAAACTTTCCAAGCAAAACTCATATTTATTGAAGATGTTAAATTTCCAGAGCAAGATAATTTCTCACAATGGCTGGAAACTCATCCTCAAGATGATGAAATAAGTCTCAAAATACAGCAAGTTTCAGCGTTAGATAAATTAGGTGCAGAAGTTTTGTTATTACGTGCCGATATCACTAATTACGAGCAGATACATCAAGCTCTTGCATCTGCAAATGTTGAAGAAATTAATGGCATAATTTACTCAACTGGGATTAAGCGCGATAACCTATTTGCTTCTATTCCCGAAATTACTGAATTAGAATTTGAGAATCTATTAGAATTACAAAGTAGTAAGGTTCTAGTATTAGAAAAAGTCTTAGAGGATTTTAATATAGATTTTTGTATCATTTTTTCTTCTTTGTCTTCCATTTTAGGAGGATTTGGGTTAGGTTTATATTCAGTAGCGAACCAATTCATCGATATTTTTAGCAATCGGCATAATCAAAAGACTTCTTTGCCGTGGTATGTTATAAATTGGGATAAATTCCAACCGAATGTAAGCCAAGAAAAAATAGCATTGGAGCGAGTTTCCGGAGAAGGGTTAGCTATTACTCCATTAGAAGCAGTAGAAGTATTTAAGCGGGTGTTTTCCTTAAGGGAAGTAACTCAGATTATTATTTCTACAGTAGATATTAATGCAAGAAAAAATTATATAATTAGCCTAGACTCTCTGGCAAATTCACAATCTAATAATCAATTAGATTCATCATCGCGCTATTCTCGACCAAGCCTAAGTAATTTCTATGCCGCTCCCACAAATGAGTTGGAAAAACAAATTACGGAAATATGGCAAGAGGTACTAGGAATTGCAGAAGTTGGTATTTATGACAACTTCTATGAGTTAGGGGGTGACTCCCTAATTGCAACTCAATTAGTATCTCGATTGCGAGCTAAATTTCCTGTAGAATTACCACTACGTGACCTGTTATTAGAAGCGATGATACCAGTTAAGCAGGCAGAAATAGTTGAGCAACTTTTGTTGGAAAAGATTGAAGAATTATCTGAAGAAGAAGTTTCAATTCTTTTAAGTAATTCATAATTGGTTCATCAATAATTATTAGCTATGGATAATAAATACTCTAACTTATCGCCAGGAAAGAAAGCCCTTCTAGAAAAATGGAAAGGGGGAAAACTTCAAGCTGAAGTGATTCCTACAAGTCAAGATTGCCAAAATATCCCTTTATCTTTTTCCCAACAAAGGCTGTGGTTTATTGACCAGCTTTATCACGACAGTTCTTTCTATAATATTCCTATATCTTTTCACATACAGGGAAACCTCAATATTGCAGCAATTGAGCAAAGTTTGAATGAAATTCTTAAGCGTCATGAAGTTTGGCGAACAAATTTTAGACTTGTAAATGGAGAACCAACACAAGAAATTGCGCTCCAATCTACTTGGGATTTATCTGTTATTAACCTAGAACATTTATCTGGTAAAGATTGGGAAGCAGAAGTTAAACAATTTGCAGCAGAGGAAGCTAAAAAACCTTTTAATTTGGCTAAAGGGCTATTAGTGAGGGCTACTTTACTACGATTGAGTGAAGAAGAACATGTTTTGCTTGTAACTATGCATCACATTATTACAGATGGATGGTCTTGCGGTGTATTCTTGCGCGAACTATCATCACTGTACGCTGCTTTCTCACAAAATCAACCTTCCCCCCTACCAGAACTGCCGATTCAGTATGCAGATTTTACCATTTGGCAACGCGATCGCCTGAAGGGTGAATTCCTCGCAACCCAATTAAATTATTGGAAGCAACAACTTCAAGGTGAACTGGCTGTACTACAATTACCTACGGATCGTCCACGCCCTAACCTTACTACTTTCACTGGTGCAAAGCAATACTTTACATTCTCTGCATCCCTAACTAATGCTCTCAAGCAATTAAGTCAGCGGGAAGACGCTACTTTATTTATGAGTTTGCTGGCAGCATTTAACATATTACTATACCGTTACACAGACCAAGAAGATATCTTAATCGGTTCTCCAATTGCTAACCGCAACCGTCCAGAATTAGAAGAGATGCTGGGTTTATTTGTTAATACTTTGGTGTTACGTAATAATCTTAGTGGTAATCCTAGTTTTCGTGAACTTTTACATCGAGTACGGGAGGTGACTCTAGATGCTTATGCACATCAAGATTTGCCTTTTGAGATGATTGTAGAAGAATTACAACCCGAACGGGATTTAAGCAGAAACCCACTTTATGAAGTAATGTTTGTCCTGCAAAATACTCCTAGTTCTGTTCAGGAAGTGTCTGGTTTAACTTTACGTACTTTGGAGTTTGATAGTGGTACTGCTCAACTAGATATTTTCCTGTCGATGTCTGAATCAGAAGAGGGATTAACAGGTTGTTTAGAATACAATACAGATATTTTTGATACAACAACAATCACCCAATTTACTAACAATTTCCAAACTTTATTAGAAAATATAGTCGCAAATCCAGAGCAGTATCTGAATGAATTATCGATACTTAGTGGTTTTGAACAAAAAGAATTATTATTTCAGCTAAACCAAACTCATGCAGACTATCCTCAAGATATATCTCTGCATCAGTTATTTGAGCAGCAAGTTAAACTAACACCTGATTATATAGCACTAATTAGCAATTCTGAAGAAATAACTTACCTTCAACTTAACCATAGAGTTAATCAACTAGCGCATTATTTACAAAAACAGAGTGTAACAAAAGAAACTTTAGTTGCTCTATGTTTGGAACGCCACCTAGATATGGTTGTGGGGATTTTAGCTATTCTCAAAGCTGGTGGTGCGTACATTCCCCTTGACCCAAGTTACCCGGTGGAACGTTTAAATTTCATGCTGTCTGATTCCCAAGCATCACTATTAATTAGCAAGCAAGAAATTTTAGAAAAACTATCATTATTTGCAGCTAAAACTGTTTGCTTGGATATCCAGAAAGAGGAAATTGCACAAGAAAGCTTGGAAAATCCCATTAATCTATCTTCCTCAGATAATCTCGCTTATATTATCTACACTTCTGGGTCAACTGGAACACCCAAAGGTGTTCTTGGTACTCATCGCGGTACAGTAAACGGCTTACACTGGTTATGGAAAACCTATCCTTTTAGCGAGGGAGAAGTTTGCTGTCAGAAAACAGCTATTAGTTTTGTCGATTCTGTCTGGGAAATTTTTGCCCCTTTATTGCAAGGAATTCCGACAGTAATTATTAGCAATGCGACTGTACTAGACCCACAATTATTTATAGAATCTCTAGTACAATATAAAATCTCTCGGATTATACTTGTACCTTCCTTACTCCGACTACTTTTAGATAATTATAGTCATCTAGTTAAGAAGTTAACGCACCTAAAATTCTGGATAACTAGCGGAGAAGCATTATCAGTTAAATTAGTTCAAACTTTTCGAGAACTTATGCCCGAAGCAAAACTAATTAACCTTTATGGCTCATCGGAAGTTTCCGCCAATGCAACTTACTACGATACTAGTTTATTCCCAGATGAAGCCACCAGTGTGCCCATTGGTGGTCCAATAAATAATACTCAGGTTTATGTATTGAATCGTGATTTACAACCAACACCCATAGGAGTAGTTGGAGAACTTTATCTTGGTGGTGATGGGTTAGCAAAAGGTTATTTAGAACGCCCAGAATTAACACAAGAAAAATTTATTGATAATCCCTTTCTACCCGGAGATAAACTTTATAAAACAGGCGATTTAGTTCGATATCTCCGAGATGGTAATCTTGAATATTTGGGTCGCCATGATGACCAAGTAAAAATCAGGGGTTTTCGAGTAGAATTAGGTGAAATAGCAACTGCGATCGCGCAACATCCAGATGTGCGAGAATCTGTTGTAATTGCTAGCAATGAGAATCAAGATAATCCCCGCTTGATTGCCTATGTTGTCACAGATAAGCAGGATATTAACACAGAATTATTACCCTACTTGCAACAGAAGCTGCCCAATTACATGTTGCCATCCGCCTTTATTGTACTTGATAAGCTTCCACTTACACCTAATGGCAAAGTAGATAAGCGTGCATTGCCAAATAGTGAAGTTATCCAATCAAATACAAATAAAGCCTTTATTGCTCCCCGAAATTTTACAGAATTAGCTTTAGCAAAAATTTGGGAAAATCTGCTTAATACTAGTCCTGTTGGGATGACAGATAACTTCTTTGACTTAGGAGGACACTCATTTTTAGGTGTTCGCCTAATGGCTCAAATTTATGATAAATTTAGACATAATCTTCCTCTATCTACTCTTTTTGAAAACCCAACTATTGAAAAGTTAGCAGTAATCGTTAGTCAACCATTTCGTAAAATTTCTAATTCTCACCTAGTAGCAATTAACTCTTCTGGTGACAAGATACCTTTCTTCTGTATGCATGGTGCTGGCGGAGATATTAGTCAATACTTTAAATTATCCAAAATACTAGGTGAAGAATATCCATTCTATGGCTTGGAACATGGACCTGACCCGGAACAGCCTAAAATTATTTCAGTGGAGGAAACAGCATCTCGTTATCTACAAGAAATTCTTAAAGTAGAACCAAATGGTCCTTATTTCTTAGGTGGTCATTGTTATGGCGGTGTACTTGCTTTTGAAATGGCGCAGCAACTGGTAAAACAGGGTCAAACAGTAGGTTTAGTAACGATTATCGATGCCATATTACCACAAAAAACTATCGAATCAACAGATGATGATGATGCGAAATTTTTGCTGCGTATAGCTGAAGAAATTAAGACAGAAAATAATATTAATTTTTATGTTCCCTTTGAAGAGATTCGAGATTTAACAGTGGATGAACAACTAAATTTAGTCAATAAAAAAGCTAATTTTCTGTTTTCAGATGCAGAACTTAAGGATTTTCTTCGTAATTACCAACTTTTCAAAGCTAATGTCAAAGCAATGCGAGATTATGTTCCGCAAGTTTATCCTCATTCCTTAACTGTCTTTCGAGCGGAAGAGGAGATTATTCATGATTTTGATAATCCAGAATGGAGTACTGATGACCATTTTCTTGGTTGGGATAGATGCTCCAGTAAATCGACTCAGGTGATTGAAATTCCAGGGAATCATTTCTCAATTTTAATGGAACCTCATATTCATAAATTAGCCAAACAACTGAAACTATGTATTGATAATGCTATCCGTAATTTTTAAGATGAAATAGGAGTAAAAGAAACTAATGCAACTACCTCCAGTACCGAAAACTCCTTCTTGGTTACTAGCTCTACAATTTGAGGCTAATATATTTGGCTGTATGGATGCTATTACTCAACGTTACGGTGACATGGTGACTGTAATGTTTGGTTCCACACCAACAATTTATGTCAGTAATCCTTCCGCAATCAAGGAGATTTTCACGCGAGGTAAAGAAATTGTTGCAAGAGGTGCATTAAATAAAGAAGAGTTTGCTTTGTTTACAGGAGAACAAGGAGTTCTGCAACTGGATGGAGCGCATCATAAAAATCGACGTAAATTGTTAATGTCAGCTTTTCACGGTACGCGGATGCAAGCTTGCGGACAGCATATCTGTGAACTGACAGAAAAAATTATGGCTAAACAAAGTATTGGAAAACCTTTTCTTGCTTATCCAATGCTAGAGCAAATTACCCTAGCAATAGGTATAAAAGTTGTCATGGGGTTGCGTCAAGGAGAACGCTATGAAAAAGTAAAAGAATTATTTGCGACTGTGTTTAAACACGAACTTTCTTCAACAATGCAACTAGTTGCTAAATTACCTTTTTGGGAATGGGATTTAGGAAGGTGGAGTCCCCAAGGTAATTTACTTTACCTGCGAAAAGAACTTTTTCAACTACTATATGCAGAGGTTCAAGAACGTCGCAAACAATGTAAACAATTAGATTCATCCCCCACCGATATTCTCTCGGATTTAGTATTAGCAACTGATGATACAGGTGAACCCATCTCTGATGAAGAAATACGAGATTTATTAATTTCACCTATCGGAGCAACTCAAGGAGCTTCAGCAACTGCGATCGCTTGGGCTTTATACTGGATTCACAGTTTACCCCATGTGCGCGATCGCCTGCTCGCAGAACTCAATGGTATGGGTGAAAATCCAGATATCCCAACTATCCTTGCATTACCTTATCTGAATGCTGTATGCAACGAAGTTTTGCGAATTTATCCAACTCAGTTGTTTTCATTTCCCAGAATCGTTGAGTCTCCGGTTGAAATCATGGGCTATAAATTGAGTCCAGGAACAATAGTAATTGTCAATATTTATTCTACCCATCAACGTGAAGATTTGTACCCAGAAACTAAGCAATTCCAGCCAGAGCGTTTTCTTAAACAACAGTTTTCTAACTATGAATTTCTGCCATTTGGTGGTGGTTCTCGTGCCTGTATTGGTGGAGCATTTGCTTTGTTTACCATGAAATTGGTATTGGCAACAATTCTTTTACGCTATCAGTTAAACTTAGTCAAACTACAACCAGAGAAACCAAAATTTGATGGTCTTCTTTGTTATCCTGGGTCTGGCGTTAAGATGATTATGCAGAGTCGGTATCAACATAAAAAACAATCATAATAATTAGTAATTAGATCGGTTTAATATATGGTTTTTTTCATAATTTTTAACTCTTGAGTAAGGGATATCTATGGCACTACCTCCAACACCAAAAATACCTACTTGGCTGCTAGGTATAAAGCTTTTGACTAATCCACTTGACTGTCTAGATACTATTTACAAGCAGTATGGTGATATCATTACCATAATGAATACGCAATTCGCAATAAAGAAAAAAATCCTAGTAACCTTTTTGGTTTTAGCTATTAGATAACATGCATATGGAGAAATTAGATATGACTAAGAGCAATAAAGGCGCAGTTGTCATCACAGGAACATCTACAGGTCTCGGTCGAGAAACTGCACTTTTTCTTGATAAACAAGGATATCGAGTTTTTGCAGGAGTCCGCACAGAACAAGATGCAGAGTCGCTCAAACAAGCTGCATGTGGTAATTTAATTCCAATCATGATGGATATTACTAAAGAAGGACAAATTCGTTCTGCATCTGAATTGGTTTCCTTAGCAGTCGGGGATGAAGGACTTTTAGGATTAGTGAACAATGCAACTGCAATAGTATTTGGACCATTAGAATGTATTCCCATAGAAGATATAAAAGAAAACTTTGAAGTAGGTATTATTGGAAATATTGCTGTCACTCAAGCATTCTTACCAATGTTGAGAAAAGCTAAAGGTAGGGTTATTAATATTAGTTCTGCTGGTGGTAGAATTACTGACCCATACTTTGGACTTTTATCTGCGGCAAAATTTGCTCTAGAGTCATTTACAGATTCTTTACGAATGGAATTATCTTCTTCTAATATTGAAGTTATATCGATTCTACCCGGTCAATTAAAAACAGAGGTTTATAAAAAAGTTAAGACTAGCTATGAGCGAACATTTGCAAATATGTCCTCAGAAGCCAAAGCTCTTTATGATAGGAACTGTAGAATCTTTCTAGAAGAGACTGTAGAAGGTAATCGTAATGGTATGCTCTGCGAAAAGACCGCGAATATTATTTTAAAGTCACTAGAAGATAGAAAACCCAAAAGACAATATTTTGTCTCAGATTCTATTTTATCTATGTGGTCAACCACTTTTCTGTTCTTTTTAAAAAGGTTGCTTCCACATCAGTATTTTTATGATATTTATTTTAACAATATGCGAAAAGGTATGAAACTTGATTAAAGATAAAAAAGTAGAGAGCAAAAGGCACAGATGACTTCTTAATACTTACAAGAAAATTATGTAGTGACAGATGGAATTTTCAAGTACGAGAATATCATATTTAATAATATAACGGCTGAGTGAAAAGAGTTTTGTGACAAAACTTTTGGCTTTTAAATTCCTATTTATGAAGCTATGTAAGTACAAACATCTGAAAGTCAAAACAAAAGTAATTCCTAGTTTGGAGATAATTTCATGAACGAGTTAGTACAAAGATTATCAGAAGGGGAACATCCTGTAGAGGCTAGTTTGCGACCTGAGAAAACAGCCACAGCACTTAAAGAAAGTATCGACCGAGGATATGTGCATATCAAATTCACAAATACCCAGGGTGGTACTGATTTAGGCATTAAACTCGATCCAGAAGCTTCTAATTTCAATGACGCTGACTTTGAGCATCAAAAAGGGGAAGTTCATCTGGTAGGGGAACTGACACTTAACTATGTCCAAGTTAAATGTATTGCGGATATTGACCTAACAACTTTAGGCGGGAAGGGACATTTAGAACTCTTAGAAGCGTAGAAAATTTTCCAATATTCAAAGATTAGAGAGGTCAATTATGTATCATGATGACAAGGAAGATACGACAATTTACAAAGTGGTAGTTAATCACGAAGAGCAATATTCCATTTGGCCATTAGAGCGTGAAAATCCTCTAGGTTGGAAAGATGCTGGAAAAAGTGGAATCAAACAAGAATGTTTAGATTACATTAAGGAAGTTTGGACTGACATGAGACCACTCAGTCTGCGAAATAAGATGCAAGAAAAAGTTGGGAATATCCCATAGACAATGTGTATGAAAATTGATTTTGGGTATATTTTCCATTTCGCTTCCTCCAGAGAAATCGTATCTAGCTTCCGCAATACCCAAATTTCTTTAGTTTAGTAATACTTGCTCAAAACGGAGAGTTTATATGGTGATATCTTCAGATAAAAAAACACGAGTATGGTTTATTACTGGTTGTTCAAGTGGTTTTGGTCGAGCTTTAGCAGAAACAGTACTTGAACGAGGTGAAACAGTGGTACTAACGGCACGAAATCCTCAGCAGATAAAAGATTTAGCTGCAAGCTTTCCGGATCGTACATTAGCTGTGCAACTTGATGTCACAAAACCAGAAGAAGTAAGAGAAGCAGTAAAACAGGCGATCGCTAACTTTGGTTGCATTGATGTGCTTGTTAATAATGCAGGGTGTGAGGTTGCTGGAGTAATTGAAGAAGTTCCCGATAAAGAAGTTCGTCGTGAGTTTGAAACAAACTTTTTTGGTGTCTTAGAAGTTCTTAGAGCAGTATTACCTCATATGCGACAGCAACGCAGTGGTCATATTCTGAATTTCTCGTCAATTGCATGTTTTGATGCTGGTGCTGGTGGAGGGATTTATAGCAGTAGCAAACTTGCGTTGGAAGGAATTTCCGGTTCTTTGGCTGGTGAAGTTGCACCTTTTGGTATCAAAGTCACAATTGTTGAACCGGGTGGGTTCCAGACAGATTTTTTCAACCGTTCTTATGTCTTAATAGAAACTAAAATTGAAGACTACAAACCCTTAATTGATGAAATCAGTCAGACAGTACAGGATATACAAAATCTAACAATTAAGTTACCAGGCAACCCAAGAAAAGCTGCTCTAGCAATGATAAAAGTGGTTGATAGCGATAACCCACCAATCAGATTGGCTCTGGGAGCCGATACGGTAGAAACTGTTGAAGGTGCATTAGAATTTATGAAATCAGAATTAGATGCTTGGAGAGAAGTGTCTATGAGTACTGATTATGACGAGGTTACATCAGAAAAAATTGAAGTTTCTAGCTAGCTGATACTATAAAGCCAGAGATAGGTGCGTTAGTCTATATCTTTACTACCATGCCGATTTTGACACAGCAAAACATGTAGTATAGCTTGGCACTTTGCGCCTAAATAGCTCATTCCCACTGCCCATTTTATAGCTAGATTAATTTTTGCGGTTACATTACAGCAACCGCAAAAATTGAACTCATGAAAGAAACATTATGAAAACTGCACATCAATTGAACTCATGGATTACCTGTCCTAAGCCCAATCCTCAAAGCGACTTGCGATTATTTTGCTTTCCCTATGCAGGTGGTAGCTCTTTAATTTTTCGCACATGGGCTTCGAGCTTACCCCAAAATATAGAAGTTTGTCCTGTGGAACTTCCTGGAAGAGGAGGACAGATGAAATCACCTCCCTTTAGGCAAATGGAACCTCTGGTTAAAGCGATCGCTCCCATTATCCTCCCATATTTAGACAAGCCATTTGCTTTTTTCGGTCATAGTATGGGCGGGTTACTCAGTTTTGAACTTGCTTGCTATCTTCGTCAGGAATATGGTAAACAACCGTCTCACCTATGTGTTTCTGCTACTCGCGCTCCCCAAATCCCCTCACGCAAACCACCTATCCACGCACTCCCGCAAGCTGAATTTATACAAGAGCTTCACCGTCTCAATGGTACACCTGCTTCCGTGCTGGAAAATAGCGAGTTAATGCAACTACTTATCCCCCTCCTACGGGCAGATTTTGCACTCCTCGAAACTTATACTTGTATTCAACAGCTACCACTTGAATGTCCAATAACAGCTTTTGGTGGACTAGAAGACCAAGAAGTAAATATCCAAGAACTAGAAGGGTGGCGATCGCAAACACAAAATTCTTTCCAATTGGAAATGTTTTCCGGAGATCATTTTTTTATCAATTCAGCCCAATCCCTTTTACTGGAAAATTTATCCGAATATTTGAGAAGTACTGTTTTACATAGTTGATGAATAATATTGCTTCTTTATGGTCAAAGCCACCAAAAAATTTAGTAATCTCAAATCAAGAAGTTCATATTTGGCGTATTTTCATAGATATAGATAGTCCAATCATTAAAACTTACTTGCCGATTTTAAGCATTGATGAGCAAGAAAAAGCTAATCGTTTTTGTTTTCCAAATGACCGAAACAGATTTATAACTGTCCGTAGCATATTGAGGAGAATTATTGGTTATTATATCGAGAAAAATCCTAGAGAATTAAACTTTGATTTCAATCAATATGGAAAACCATTTCTAAGCCGAAATTCATCAACAACTGCAATTAAATTTAATGTATCTCATTCACATGAAATTGCCTTAATCGCAGTAACTCAAGATTTTGATATTGGTGTAGATGTCGAATATATCCACACCAATTTTGACTTTGAGGGAATAGTTGAAAAATTCTTTTCTGTAAATGAAAAAAATGTTTGGCGTTCGCTACCTAGTTATCATAAGGTAGAAGCTTTTTTTAATTGCTGGACAAGAAAGGAGGCTTATATGAAAGCAAAAGGGAAAGGGCTTTCCTTACCGTTAAATGAGTTTGATGTCTCTTTCAAGCCAGGAGAACCCGCATCTTTGCTAAATACAGCCTGGGACGAAAAGACGGTTACTAATTGGTCTATTGAAGAAATAAAACCTGCTTACGGTTACGCTGGTGCATTGGCAGTTGAAGCAAGCAATCTTGATATGAAATTTTGGCAATGGTCTGATAACTATTTTCTCTGATATATTAGTAAATCAGGACAATAACCATATCATAGAGATGATATAGTTATCCAAAAGCAAAACCATTAATTTAGGACTCAAATAATATTAATGTCAAAACAATCAACCAACAGCAGTTTACGTAATTTCTTGATTATATGGCTAGGTCAATTAGTTTCCGCTATTGGTAGCGCAATGACTGGGATCGCTTTGCAAATCTGGGCATGGTCAATTACTGGTAAAGCAGCAGATCTTGCACTGGTAGGTTTTTTTGGTTTACTTCCCAGTATTATAATTACCCCTATTAGTGGTGTAATTGTAGACCGTTTTAATCGGAAATTATTGATGATGCTCGGTGACACTGTTGCCGTTCTTACAACAATTGTTCTCCTTTTTTTATATGTCAATAAATTGTTACAAATTTGGCATCTTTATGTAGCAGCAGCTTTTGTAGGTACTTTTAGCCAATTTCAATATCTTGCATACTCGGCATCAATATCTCTAATGATACCCAAGCAACACTATGCTCGTGCTAGTAGTCTTGATTTTTTATCCAGTCATAGTGCGATTATTATCGCACCAGCTTTAGCAGGATATCTTTATAAAGTAATTGGATTATTTGGTATTTGGTTAATTGATATTTCTACTTTTTTAGTGGCTGTTTCAAGCGTTTTGTTTATACCTGTTCCCCAACCAGTGCAAATAGAAGAAAGCCAAGAAACTTTTTGGCAAGATGTTGGGTATGGATTGCGATACTTGAAAGCGAATAAAAGTATTTTATTGCTTTTATTCGCTAACTTATTATTCATGTTTGCCCACGAGCTTGGAGATGTACTTTACCTACCAATGATTCTCTCACGTACAGGTAACGATACAGTAGTGCTTGGGAACTTAATCATAGCAGCAGGTTTTGGTGGTGTTACCGGAGCTTTAATTGTTAATAAATGGGGAAATTTCCAAGATAAAGTTAGGGGTATTTTGTTGGGAATGATAGGTGTTGGGATAACGAAAATAGTATTTGGTTTAGCTAGGACTATGTGGGTATGGATTCCTCCACAATTTTTATGTTCTTTAAGTTTTACTGTTAGTGGTAGTGCCGATAATGCAATTTGGTTAGCTAAAGTTGCTCCCAATATACAAGGACGGGTTTTTGCTGCACGGTCTTTGCTATTGCAGTTAGCTTCAGCAACCTCGGTTTTGATTGCTGGTCCTTTAGCTGACAATGTGTTTATACCTGCATTTAGTCAGGGAGGTAGTCTTGTGGGTATCTTGGGAGGAATATTTGGGACTGGTGCTGGTGGGGGAATTGCGATGTTGTACGTAATTTGCGCGGTATGTATGTTTTTGGTCGGATTAGCTGGGTTTAATTTTCCATTACTACTAAATTTGGAAAAGACTGTACCTGACCATGACGAGGTTGCGGTTTAGTCAGCTTGCAAAAAACCAAGACATAAAAGTTATACCGATTTCAAAAATCTTTGCAACACATCCAGAATAGAAGACGCGATATATCACATCTCTACAAAATACATCTGTCACATTCTTTTTTCAAATTGGTATTAATTTATGAAATCTCAATTTTTTGCGAATATTCCCCGTAATGTCTGGATTTTGGGCTTTGTCAGCTTATTGACAGATGTTAGTACCAAGATGATTGATTCAATTTTGCCGTTGTTCTTAGTTTCTAGACTGGGAGCAAATTTGTTGACTGTTGGTTTAATTGAAGGAATCGCTGATGGCTACTGGCATAGCGCTTCTAATTGCTAATATTTTGGCTGGTAGCCTGTGGCAATTAATTAGTCCGCAAGTAGCTTTTATTACAGGCAGTGTTTTTGCTGTTGTGGCGAACGCGATTTTATTAGCAACAAGAAACAATCCCCAGACCTGAGCAAAATAATCTGGGGATGTTAGCTAGAATACTTTACGTTCCTTTAAATGGGGTGTAATTTCTTCTCGCTTACGCCAAACTGGACGCAATTTTTTCTCGGCAAACATTTGTAACTGTTCACCAACATGGCGAGAACCAGGTTGAGAAGAATTACCATAACTCATCAGCGCCATTGCCTTGACTGGTTTAGAAAACTCAATTGCAGCAACATAAGAATCGCCCGCGACGGCTTGAAATCGACCATTTTCTGAAGGAGCAAAATCGACGACGCGGAAAATACCTAAGTCTCCATCACCACCATTGCCGGGTAAATCTACATTGCCATATTTCAGCCGGAAAACCTCTCCCCAAGCAACATCTAAATTTCTATAAGCTTTCTCTACTTTTGCAGCTGCGGTTTCCAGTAATTTTACTGCATCTTGAGGATTTGCCAATCCATCAGGTGTAGTCCGGGGTGAATTTTCACTCCAAGATTTATTAAAAGCTTTATCAAAGTCTAACTCTTGTACCCAAGCTGCAAATAATACCGCTCCTTTACTATCTGCATTCGCTTGTCTATCCCACTTTTCTAAGGTAGTTGCTGCTTGTTTTCCCAATTCTTTACCATATTTCCGCGCCGCTGGAATTAAATCATCCAGAATCCGCTCTGCAAATTCCATGCGTGTTGAATGCTTGTATTTAATCATTTCATCTAGGGTGATTTTTTCATCTTCATCCAACATTCTCGCGGAACTCTGCGCTCGAAAATCCATGAAACGCGGTGCCATATAAGGCGGATATTTATCTGCTTTAATCGCTACTGGAAAGGTTGTAGTCCAAGGTGGGTCATTAGTATTTTGCAACCAACCACTTGGAGGGTCAATAACACGCGGTAAATCTTTATAGGGGTGAATTTTTGTCCATAAGGTTTTTGATGTGTTCCCAGGAATAATTCCTTGCCAATATTTAAAATCCCCTTGCTCGCGCACCGGAACCTGCCCGTTAAATAGGTGCATAATATGCCCTTCTCGGTCAGCATACATCACCGTAAACATTGGTAGTTGCAAACGTTGGAGTGCTTTTTCAAATTGTGCCATATTTTGCGATCGCGCCATATCCCACCATTGTTCCAACACTCCTGGTTGGTCAAGACCGACAACACGCAGTGCTGTAGCTTTACCTTCTTTCTCTGACACAACAGGTCCGTGAACAGAACTTTTCACTACCAGTGGTTGCTCACGCAGTGTCCCGTCGTTTTGTTTTACTTTTAAGGAGAGAGTTTTCGTCTCAAAGGGACTAACTTTGCCATCAAAACGATAGCCATCACCAGCTAGTTCTAGTTGATAAGCATCCCATCCATCATGGGTGTTGACGGTATGAGTCCAACCCAAATTATTGTTGAAAGCAATTGTTAAAACGGGAATACCGACAAGTGAGGTTCCATAAGCATCAATTCCCGGTGCAGTAATTTGAGCTTCATACCACAGGTACAAATCTGACCAGGGAAGGTGTGGATTTGCAAGCAGCATGGCATTCCCAGACGCTGAACGTTTCGGTGCGATCGCCCAACCATTAGATCCTGCAATAGACTCTTGTTTACTAACACCCGCAACTTGTTCTGGACTAACTATAAATGTAAAATTAAGCACCCGTTGTAGGTGAGCTAGTACATCCTCTCCTTTTACTGGCAATACAACTTCAACAGAATCATCAATTGCATTCTTGTTTTCTTTAACGTAAGTATTAATACCTTCTGCAAAGGCATCCAAATAACTACGGAAAGATGGGTTTTGTGCTTCATACCAAGAGCGAGCGCGTTCCGGTACTCCCATTGTCAGTACCCAACGGTCTGACTCTGTATATTTCTCTCCCCAATATTCAGCAGCACGTCCTCTGGCTTGACCGTAAAGACGCAAAATTAGGTTGCCGTGGCTTTGCATTTGCGCCCATCCAAACGCATATAATGCACTTCGGGTATCTTTGCCGTAAATATGCGGTACGCCATAGGTATCCCAAAGTATTTCAGTACCTTTGGGTGGAGAACCAAAACTTTGACACCCCATTACTAAAGCAAAAAGGAGAGCGACGGTAAAGGTTAAAATTCGATTCGGATTTCTTCTTAAGACCCCGAATATATGCTGCCAGTTGCAACAGCGCGGAATATATCTGGGGAAAATTAAATGCACCCTAGTAATAAACATTACGATTTTGGCAAATTGATTACAAAATTGAAACACTACTAAATGTATCAAGCAGTACACTTTTTTTAGGCATTACAATATTTTTGAATTGGAAGTTTTGGCTTGAGTATTGCTTTTATTTACCTTTATGAGAGAATAGAACTAATTAGAAATTTTGTCAATTATTTATAATCCCTCTTAACGATCGCTTTTTATTAAAAAATGAAATATATTAAGTACTAACGAAATACATTAGTATTATCTAAACTAGAGGTGCGACATCAGATTTATTGGTATCTCATCTAATCTCAATAAAAACACTGATTATATTTTTTAAAAATTGTCACAATTGGCACATCATAAAAGTCGCTGTTAAAATTTCAATTAAATTAAGGTAATTACTTATTTAAGTATAGATGATAAATATTCTTAACTAACATTATTGTATTGTAAAAAGGAGGAGTAAATTATGAATGATGGAAGACATATCAAATAATTTGACACGTTTAGTAATCGCGTTATCAAGGGCTTGTGTGCCCCGTTGCAAGATTCTTCTAACGCTTACACTTGTATGTATCCCTTTGGGAGTGATTGCATCCGTAGAGAAGCCCAATGCCAGTATTGAAACCCAATCACTTCAAACCAAGATTACACAACGGGATTTTAAAATTATTGAGCAGTTAGTTAGCATTGCTCAACGCAACTCTGCTATCGTGCAGGAGACAAAAGCTGCAATAGGATTGAGTGCATATCAAGACATTCTGTTTGTAGAGTTATCGCCGAATCAAACCACGACAAGTTTTGCGGCACCCGATACTTCATCTGAAAGCGCACGTAGTTTTTCCCTCACTATCACGATAGACCCAATTAAACTTGTAGGCACTATTTCACAAATGCCTATTAGGGAAGCTCGTTGGAATGAAGCCAAGCATCAAAAACGGCTAACAGTCATGCAATACTACTTTGCCTATCTTCAAGCCTGCCAAGCATCAAAAATAGCCGCCTATCGAATGCAAAAGTTTGTTCAGAACTCGCGCGTCGCAAATCTCAATTCCCAGGCAGTCTCTCCTCATCAAGTTAATTATCTTGCCAATTCCGAGTATGTTGCAGCTACAACAGAAATGTTAAATGCGAACATACGCGAACAATTAACATTGGAAGAACTAGCTGTTTGTGTCGGTTTATCTCCGCAAAAGATGATTACTATAATTAACGGTCAATAGGTTGTGCTTATAGTTGGTTTGTTTGACGTTGCTCTTTGCACCGATAGTCGAATCGCAACTTCAAAGTGAGCGAACTGACTCCTAAACCAAGTTATGTTACGAAATATTAAGCAGTCGAAACCTTTGCGATACCGAAGGTGACGCTTCAGCGTATCGCGGAGCGTGCCCGCTTCGGGCTTATGCTACCAATTGCCCTTACGGGCTGGCTTTGCCTACGCTTCACTTCACTTGACTTTGTTGCGCTCGCAATGACACAGTTATAAATTTTCTGGCTGACTTATACCGTTTCTTTGTGAAGCTGCATATATTAACCCCCGGCTACGCCGTCCCCCCTTGCCAAGGGGGGACTACAGGGGGGTCTTGATTATGTGCATCTTCATACAGAATTGGTATTACTTATTTTGACTTTGGACAAAAACGAAAAATATCACATCCTCACAAGTTCCTCAAATTATCTTTGTATAATCATAGTTGTGATGCAGTGAAGCAAAAATACAAAATAAAACTAAGTAGTAGTTTTAATGTCTTAAAGGAAGTTTTCCCCATGCTAGAAATACTCGTCAATAAAAAGACATTTAGCCCGATAGCGAAGGAACAAGCCTTAGTATTACCGCTGGGTGAAGTTGGGATTGCAGACATCCCTCTCGTGGGTGGTAAAAACGCCTCCTTAGGAGAGATGATTCAACAACTTAAACCCAAAGGTGTGAAAGTCCCGACAGGATTTGCGACTACTGCGTATGCATATCGTTTCTTTATTCAATCCGCAGGTTTAGAAGCAAAACTACGGGAAATTTTTGCCGAGTTAAATGTTGAAGACGTTAGTAACCTACATGCAGTCGGAAAACAAGCACGGAAGTTGATGCTGCAAACTGAATTTCCGACTGTATTACAAGAAGCAATTACCCAAGCCTACCAAGAACTGTGTCAGGAATACGGTAATGATACAGATGTAGCAGTTCGCTCCAGTGCTACTGCCGAAGACTTACCCGATGCTAGCTTTGCTGGACAACAAGAAACTTACTTAAACGTCCACGGACTAACAGGGGTACTCGAAGCCTGTCACAAGTGCTTTGCATCAATTTTTACCGACCGTGCGATTTCCTACCGCCAAATTAAAAATTTTGATCACTTTAATATAGCCCTTTCCGTTGGCGTGCAAAAAATGGTACGTTCGGATTTAGCTGCATCTGGTGTAATGTTCTCCATCGACACCGAAACCGGGTTTAAAGATGCTGCATTAATTACAGCAGCCTACGGGTTGGGTGAAAATGTGGTGCAAGGTGCAGTTAACCCAGATGAATATTTAGTATTTAAACCAACTCTCAAACAAGGACACCGCCCAATATTAGCTAAACGCTTGGGAAGCAAAGAAATTAAAATGGTGTACGATACAGGCGGTTCCAAACTGACTAAAAATATACCTGTTTCGGTTGGCGATCGCACTGCATTTGCCCTCAACGATAATGAAATTTTACAACTGGCACACGCTTGCTGCATTATTGAGGAACACTATTCTCAAGTACGCGGTGTTTATACCCCGATGGATATCGAATGGGCAAAAGATGGGGTGACAGATGAATTATTTATTGTCCAAGCACGTCCCGAAACCGTCCAATCACAGAAAATAAAAAATGTTCTTAAAACTTACCATCTCCAACAAAAGGGCGAAGTTTTTGTAACTGGGCGCAGTGTTGGCGAGATGATAGGACAAGGCAAAGCCAAAGTCATTCTTGACGTACATCAGCTTAGTGAGTTTGAAGTTGGTGATGTACTAGTAACAAATCGTACTGATCCAGATTGGGAACCGATTATGAAAAAAGCTAGTGCGATTGTTACCAATCAGGGGGGAAGGACTTGCCATAGTGCAATTATTGCCAGAGAATTAGGTATACCTGCGGTAGTAGGTTGTGGAAATGCAACAACGGTATTGAAAACTGGTCAAGAAATTACTGTTTCTTGTGCGGAAGGTGAAGCAGGAAAAGTATATCAAGGGTTTTTACCGTTTGCAGTGCAAGAAATTCCACTAGAAAAATTACCCCACACCCGCACTAAAATTATGATGAATGTGGGCAACCCAGAGGAGGCATTTAGTTGTTGTGCGATTCCGAACGATGGGGTGGGATTGGCAAGAATGGAATTTATTATCGCCAACCATATCAAAGCCCATCCACTGGCATTAATTAACTTTGAGGAGTTAAAAGACGAACTTGCTAAATACAAAATTTCGGAATTAACTACTCAATATGCAGACAAAACGCAATTCTTTGTTGATAATTTAGCCCAAGGGATTGGCACGATCGCAGCGGCATTTTATCCCAAACCTGTAATTGTTCGGCTCAGTGATTTTAAGAGCAACGAATACGCAAATCTCTTGGGTGGCAAGCAGTTTGAACCTAAGGAAGAAAACCCGATGATTGGTTGGCGGGGTGCTTCCCGCTACTACGATGCCCGTTACCGTGAAGGCTTTGCGCTGGAATGCCAAGCGATGAAGCGGGTGCGCGATGACATGGGTTTAAGTAATGTAATTCTAATGGTGCCATTTTGTCGGACACCTGAAGAAGGTAAGCGGGTCCTTGCAGAGATGGCCAAGCATGGATTGGTAAGGGGAGAAAATGGCTTGCAAGTCTATGTGATGTGCGAGTTGCCAAGTAACGTCATGCTTGCGGATGAATTTAGCGAGGTGTTTGACGGTTTCTCTATTGGTTCTAATGACTTGACGCAGTTAACTTTGGGACTTGATAGAGATTCTGAATTGGTAGCGCATTTGTTTGACGAACGCAACGAAGCAGTGAAACGAACGATCGCTAAAGCTATTAAGACGGTGAAAGAACACGGACGCAAAATTGGTATTTGCGGACAAGCACCCAGCGATTATCCAGAATTTGCCCGTTTTCTAGTTGAACAGGGGATTGATTCGATTAGTCTTAATCCTGATTCAGTACTAAAAACCCTCTTAGAAATCGCCAAAACAGAAAGTGGGAATTAGGGGTTAGGAGTTAGAAGTTAGGAGTGAGGAATTAGGAGTTATGAGTTAACAACTACCCACTAACAACTAACAACTAACCATTAACAATCAACAACTAACAACTAACAAAGAACTAAAACTATGTTTCACAAAATTTTGGTTGCCGTAGATAATACCGATATTGGGCGTCATATTTTTGACGAAGCTTTATATACAGCAAAAACAACTGGTGCAGAAATGATGTTGTTACATGTTGTGTCGCCCTTTGATGAACAGTATCCCTACCCTGCATATATTTATCCTTATCCGATTGTTCCAAGCGTACGCAATGAAGCTGTTAAAGAATATATGGGAGAGTGGGAAGCACTCAAGCAAAAGGGAATTGATTTTTTAACATTACTTTGCAATCAAGCGATCGCTTCTGGTGTGACAACTGAATTTACTCAATATTTGGGCGATCCAGGTCGGATGATTTGCGATATTGCTCGCGATTGGGAGGCTGACCTGATTGTGGTCGGTCGTCACGGTCGTAGCGGACTCAGAGAGTTTTTGTTGGGTAGTGTTAGCAATTATGTGCTACATCATGCTCCTTGTTCGGTTCTCACAGTGCAACAAGGAATTAAAGCTACTACAGAAGAAACCCAAGAAGTAGAAGCGACAAAAGCTTAATATAACTCGTGCTTTTGTCTGCCTAACAGTCAAAAAGGAAGCGATCGTAATGTCTAATCAATCATTAGAAACCTGGAAAATTCAAGAAGCTGAATTTCCTCAAACAGCTTCAGTTAACGAACAACTCCACTTCCTCTTAAACTATGCAGTGTTGGCTCCCTCCAGTCACAATACCCAACCGTGGCTGTTCAAAATTCAAGATGAAGCCATCAATTTCTATGCCGATCGGACTCGCAGTTTATCCATTGCTGACCCTCAAGGTCGAGAATTAATCATTAGTTGTGGAACAGCTTTGTTTAATCTTCGCATTGCCCTGCACCACTTTGGGTATAAAGGTAAAATTACGACTTGGACAGACCCAAACAACCCAGATTTGTTAGCCCGTATTCAGTTGGGTGATGCCATCCAAGAAAGCGCTGACGAACATCTGCTATTCCAGGCAATTCCAAAACGGCATACTTATAGGCGAGACTATCAAGACTGGGATGTCCCCGAATCACTGCTGAAATGGCTACAAGCGGATGTCGAGCAAGAAGGTGCTTGGCTGGACATTGTTAGAGGGGATATTGCCCGTCAGGTAGTGGCTGATTTAGTAGTGCAGGGTGACCACTTACAAATGGCAGACCCAAATTTCCGAAGTGAGTTAGCAGCGTGGATTCACAAGAGTGATAGTAAGAGCCATGACGGTATTCCCATTTACGCGCAAGGTATAGATGAACACTTAGATTTTGCGGCTCCTCTGTTTGCCTTCGTATTGCGAACTTTTGATATGGGGGATTCCATAGCAGAACGCAGCCAGAAACTGGTTACTCAGTCACCAGTAATTGCAGTACTAGGTACCAAGGATGATAATACATCTGATTGGCTAGCAGCAGGACAAGCGTTAGAGCGAGTTTTATTAAGAGGACAGGTGATAGGGCTGTCGGCATCATTTTTGAATCAACCAATTCAACTGCCAGAACTGCGAAGCCAACTTAGGAAACTTTTAAAAGAACCTGGTTACCCGCAAATTTTACTGCGTTTGGGATTCGGTATGGAAGTCAAACCCACACCCAGGCGATCGGTTAACGAGGTCGTATTTTAACCACCCATGACAATAATTGCCCGAGGAGGCTAATATGGAAATCTTCGATTATGTGATTTTAGGTGCTGGACTAGGTGGACTTTCTGCCGCAGCTTGCCTAACCAAGCAAGGATACCGGGTTGCAGTCTTAGAAAAACACTACTTGCCTGGTGGGTGCTGCCACACCTTTGATTATGGTGAATACAGCTTTTGTGCTGACGTACATTACATTTCTCAATGTAGTCCCGGTCATACCATCGCCAAATTCCTCAACTATATTGAGCGAGATGTTCCCTTTAACAGTCTCGATCCAGAATGCATTGATCGCATAATTACACCACAGGTAGATTTCAAGATTCCATTGGGTTGGGAAAACTTGCGCGAGCGTTTGCTCTCCACCTTCCCGAAAGAAGTGAATGCCATCAATCGCTACTGCAATGAAATTAAGCAACTACATCAAGAAATTTATAATTTGGTGCGAGAAGTACAGTGGTATCACCGGAATTGGTCTGACTGGTTGAAGTTACCAAAATATTTTAATTTATTTTTGAAGCGGAATTGGACGCTACAAGATTTATACAACCATGTCGGATTGTCGCCTAAATTACAAGCATTGCTAGCGGGGCAAAGTGGTGACTATGCACTACCACCTAAGGAAATTGCACTGATGTCCCACACTTCCCTAGTTTGGGACTACTCAGAAGGTGCTTACTATCCCAAACATCACTTCAAAAATTTTGTTGACACCATTGTTGAAGTAATTACAACGGGTGGAGGAGTTGTGGAACTCTCAAGTCCTGTTGACCATATTCAAGTTAGCCACAAAGATGGGGTTCAAAGCGTCATCTGCGATCGCGCAGTTTATCAAGCCACGAAAGGTTACATTAGCGACCTTGACCCCAAATTGACTGTGGAATTAATGCACGATTCTGGAGCTTTGAGCCAACAAGAGCATCAACGGCTTACTGGTTATGAATATTCAGCTAGTGCTTTTAATATCTACCTGGGTTTAGACAGTCGTTTTCAACCACAACGCTACGGTATTGGTAACTGGAATGTTTGGTACTACCCTACAGGGGATGTGAACGCACAATATCAAAAACAATTAGAAGGTGACATGAGTTATCCGTGGATTTTCCTCTCTTGTCCAACGATGAAATCTCACGAACCTGGAATAGCACCAAAAGGCCATCATATCCTAGAAATCGCGACTGTATGCCCTTATGAACCGTTTGAACATCTGCACAAAAATGACCCCGAAGGTTACAAAGCTAAAAAGCGGGAAGTCTATCAGCAGATTATGACCAGTGTGCGAGATTTAATTCCGGATGTAGATAGCTACACCAGGATGAAAATTTACGGTACACCTACAACCAGTGAATTTTATCTCGGACAACCGCAAGGTAATATTTATGGTGCGAAATTAGTGCCGAATCAAGTTGGTTTAAATCGTTTGGGATATACAACGGAGTTCCCAAATCTGTTCTTTGTGGGTGCGAGTGCAGGGTATCCAAGCGTACCGGGTGTGATTGGTAATGGTATGAATGTAGTCGAATTAATTACTGGGAAATCTGTATGGAAAAATACAGAAGCAAATAAGTCTCTAGTTACTGCTGCTTAGAAAACCTTAATTCCTGTAGTTATATCATGTTCGGATGATTAGTTGTAATACCCGCAGTCACACCAAGCCCACACACGTAAAACTGTGCAATAGTCCCCTCCCGAAAGGTGCGCTCTAGGGATAAAGGGGTGGGGTTCTTGCCGAAACGGCACGCTTTGCGAAGGGGAATTAATAAGTGATTTACCGAACATGATATTATAATAGCTACGCAAGGTGTATCCGTCACGGAACGCTTGCGACCGGACATCTTGCACCAATGTCAGGAAGCCCGGAAATAATATCGTGTTCGGTTAAAGACTTATCATTAAGACCGCAGGTGAGCAGGGAGCAGGGGGAGAAAAGGTTTTATGTTCCAGTAATATAATTCAGCAAATTTGCCATCAGGATAAAAAGGTATTTAGGGCTACAACTCCTAAATAGCAAGTACCCGGTGTAATACGCTGAATAAATCATTAGCAGTGAAGGGTTTGATCAAAAAATCTTGCACGCCACATTCTCTAGCTTTTGCTTTATCTTCGCTTGTATCTGAACCACTCATGGCAATAATTAACACGTCAGGGTTCATTTTTTTCAATGCCCTAATAGTGGTTATTCCATCCAGAAATGGCATTCTTAAATCGATAATTACCACTTTTATCTCAAATTTATTTTAATTTATTCTCAGCAGTAATAGTTAAAGTCCCTCCATTGGGCATGGCATCGCGAGCGTTAACTGCTAAATTCATAAACACCTGATGCACTTGCGTAGTATCAGCAGTGACCATCCACAAATTATCGTCAATATGCCGTCTAAACTCAATAGATTTTGGAAATGTAACTTGAGCCATTTGTTGGACATCCAAAAGTAAATGTTTGACTTGAACTAACGAGCGCTTATCTTCATTTCCACGGGCAAAAAATAGAATTTGTTTGACTACACTTGCGCCTCTTTTTGTATTTATTTGCAATATATTCAGCAAATCTTGATTTCGCGTATCAATATTCGCTGTTCTAACTCTTCGTGCGATCGCCGCAGTTCATCTTCTATCTGCTGTCGCTTGTTAATCTCTTTTTGTAACTCTTGGTTAATTTGCTGGAGTTCCGTAGTGCATTCTTCTACCTGTTGCTGTAGAGCAATTACCAAACCCGACATTTCTATCGGGTCAAGCACTTCCAAGAAACTGCTTTGAGTAAGTATACCCACTAACTCTCCGCGATCGCCTGCTACAACTAATCTTCGCACTGGTCGCTGTTGCATTTGTCGATGAGCATCCCACAACGAATCTTCGGGATGCAAGCACAATAGCGGTGTACTCATCACCGTTTTGGCTTGAGTTTGCCCTAAGTTCAACTCCATCGCTTGGAATTGGACGATATCTCGCTCGGTAATAATACCAATCGGATAATCATCTGTCGTTTCTATTCCCTGCTCTACAATTACAACACAGCTAACTTGATGTTCTGTCATCAGTCTGGCTAAACTCAGCACCGATGCATTTGGAAATGCACGAACAACGTTAGTACTCATCACCTCTGAAACTTGACGCATCCTCAGCAGATTCATCGGTTGCAACACCTGACGGATGCAGTTAGGTGTAATAATTCCTAACAATTTTTCTTCATCATCCACAATTGGCAGGTGACGAATTTTGTGTTGCCGTAGTAAGGATAACGCTGTTAATGCATTATTATTGTCCGAGAACCTCAGAGTAATGACTTCTTGCGTGATGACCTCACCGACTTTGACGGCAGATAAATCAGTTCCAAAAGTGGTTAATTTTACAATATCTCTTTCAGTAATAATTCCCAGCAAAAGCGATCCATCCACCACCAGCACGCAACTATTTCGACATTGATCGAACAGGCTTAATTCTGATGTTTGCAAATGCTGCGACAGTCACGCCAGAACGACGCGAACCCAACATTTGAGCGATGTACTCTTGAGTCATCGGAAATTCCGAAGTTTGCAAACAGTCTTGTACCATCAACAACCAACGCGCAAGTCGTTCTTCTATACTATGCAAGCGGTTGCAAGCTGCAGATTCAGAAACTTGAGTAAAAAGTGCTTGAATATAACGCAACAACAAGCATTGAAGTTCTCCTCCTCGGTCAAATTCAGCTTTTACCAGATTTGCCGTCGCACTCCTAGTATTTTTGATAAAGACTCTTGGGTGAGCATCAGTTCCTGAGATCCAGTCTTATCGGTAGTTCCCAGCAGCCAGCGACAGCATCGCTGCTTTAGCGAGTGCAAACGATTGCAAGCAGATAAATGTGTAATTTGATTTAATAAGGCTTGTGTGTAAAGTTGTAACAATTCATGAAGTGGACTTTGTGGTGTCACCTCGCGTTTGAATATTTCTGCACGCATCCGCAAAGCATCACCGGGAAAAATTTGCAAACAAGCTTGCCAAGAAATTTGCTGAACCCCCAAAAATATAGGAACCCCCACCATTGACTCATTACCAACCGTTGCGACTTCAATGAAAGTGCCATCATCCATACACGTTAGCAATGAAGCGACACCGCTTTGTAGAAAATATACGTATTCAATTGGCTGGTTATCTGTATACAGAAATTCCTTAACCTGGAGCGAACAAAGTTCTAAGTAGGGAAGGAGGCGATCGCACTCACCCTTGGGCAGAGCTGCCAAAAGCTGGTTTTCTATAACATTTGAGCAGTCTTCAAGCATAACCAAGGGGGAAAAGCATAACTCAAAGCGAATGGCAATCGTAGCTTCAGTTTATACTATCAACCCACTGGAACACACACCTCAACAAATCCTCAACCCAACAGAATACCTTGCGATCGCTACCCTGCGGGAAGGTCAAGGGCGAACGTTGTCCATTTTTCACCAGCTAGCAGAACTTACGCAAAAGAACTAAAAAATTACCGCCATAGGCGCTTCGCTTCGCCTTCCGTTTCGGTAGGAATAAGGGTTTCAGAGAGTTTTTGCGTAAGTCCTGTCTAGTATATTTCCAAGCTTTCCTCACAAGTTCCTCAAATTATTTGCCTATAACTCAAAGTGAGTTGATAGGCACACAGAGGCTATGCTAAATCAAAAATCCCACATTTCTAAAGTTCAAACAGTTTCAGAGAGAGCAACCTCTGGTTACATCCACTCAGTCGAAACTTGTGGTACAGTTGATGGCCCCGGCATTCGCTTTGTCATATTTACCACAGGCTGTCCCCTCCGTTGCCTTTACTGCTGCAATCCAGATTGCCGTTACCTCGAAAATGGCAAAAAAGTCAGCGTTGATGAGTTGATGGTAGAAATCCAGAAATATACCTCCTATATGAAAGCTTCTGGTGGGGGTGTGACAATTAGCGGGGGAGAACCTCTATATCAACCTGAATTTATTCGGGAGATTTTCCGACGCTGTAAAGAGTTAGGAATTCATACAGCTTTAGATACCTCTGGATTTTGCGATTTAGAAGTAGCTTTGCCAGTGTTAGAATTTGTGGATTTAGTACTTTTAGATATTAAATCTTTCGACCCTGCAATTTATACAAAAATTACCAGCGTTTCCCTTGAACCAACGCTTATTCTTGCCAAGTACTTGAGTAAAATAAATAAACCAGTTTGGATTCGATTCGTTTTGGTTCCCGGTTTAAGTGATGATTCAGAAAATATTGAGGGATTAGCGAATTTTGTCACCACGCTGAAGAATCTAGAAAAGTTAGAAGTTTTACCGTTCCATAAAATGGGTGAATATAAATGGCAAGAATTAGGCTATGAATACCAGCTTAAAGATACCCCAACTCCGACTGCTGAAGAGTTAAAAAAAACCTTAGATATTTTCAGAATGAAAGGGATTCGAGCAGTTTAAATTCGATGTCCTTTATGAAAAAGAATTAGGAGGGCTTTATGCAAGTCAAAATTAATTATGAAGGAAAGTTACAGTTTAAAGCCACAGCTAGAAATCATTTGATAATTGGCGACCAACCGGAAGAAAATGGTGGCGAAGATAAGGGAATGACACCTACTGAATGGTTTTTAGCATCCCTTGGTAGTTGTATCGGTTTTTATGCGGTTAAATATTTACAATCCCGAACTCTAGATTCTACAGGTCTTTGCATTACTGTGAATGCGGATAAATCGATTAAACCTGTAGCACATTTGGACAATTTTCAAGTTGACGTAAGCCTACCTAATTCTCTGGACATGAAGCATAAACTAGGCTTACAACAAGCAATTGAAGCTTGCCTAATTCATCAAACGTTAACACAATCGCCGCAAATCACAACCCGCATTATTACAATTCCTACGTTAGTGAGGTAAATGAAGGAAGAAGGAAGAAGGAAGAAGGAAGAAGGAAGAAGGAGGAATTCATGCAATTGGTGGGGGATTTAAACTCGGCACCTCTATCGACCAGCAATCTACGACTTGGTGGGGGACACCGGACGAGTTTGGCTTGAAGGCGCGAAGACTTCAACATATCTTTCTTCTTCCTTCGTTAAATCATTATTTGAGGTAAATTATGCAAATTACTAACATCCAAGAATTAGAAACCCTGATTCAACGTGTCAAAGTAGCACAAGAAAAATATGCAACTTATTCTCAAGAACAAGTAGATTTTATATTCAAACAAGCAGCCTTAGCCGCTAATGTCGAACGGATTCCTTTAGCTAAATTGGCAGTGGCGGAAACCGGAATGGGTATTATTGAAGATAAAGTCATTAAAAACCACTTTGCTTCTGAATATATCTACAACAAATACAAGAACGAAAAAACTTGCGGTGTAATTGAAGAAGATAAATCATTCGGAATTCAAAAGATTGCCGAACCTGTAGGTATTGTGGCAGGTATTGTTCCTGTGACTAACCCTACATCAACTACTATTTTCAAAACTTTACTCACACTCAAGACCCGCAACGGCATTATTTTCTCACCTCATCCAAAGTCGAAGGAATGTACAGTTGCTGCCGCAAAAATTGCCCTTGAGGCTGCTGTCGCTGCAGGGGCACCACAAGATATTATCGGTTGGATTGATGAACCAACTGTGGAATTATCAAAAGCCTTGATGCAACACCCCGAAATCAAGCTGATTTTGGCCACGGGTGGTCCAGGTATGGTGCGTGCAGCTTATTCTTCCGGACATCCGTCGTTGGGTGTTGGTGCTGGCAATACTCCTGCGGTGATTGATGCAACCGCAGATATTCAAACCGCTGTCAGTTCAATCTTAATCAGTAAAACCTTCGACAATGGCATGATTTGCGCTTCTGAACAGTCGGTTATTGTTGTTAATGATATTTACCAGCAAGTTAAACAAGAATTCATCTGTCGTGGTGCATATTGTCTCGACAATGAGGAAAAACACAAGCTTGGTAATTTGATATTAAAAGAGGGACGATTGAATCCAGCAATTGTGGGACAATCAGCAGAAACCTTAGCAAAAATAGCAGGTATCGAACTCAAACGTGAGGTGCATGGCTGTGGAACAGATACTTATTGTCCCTTACCCAGCAGCTATAAAGTTTTAATTGGCGAAGTTGAAATGATAGGTGCTGCTGAACCTTTTGCCTATGAGAAACTATCACCTATTCTGGCAATGTATCGAGCCAAGAATTTTAATGAAGCAGTAGAAAAGGCTGAACATTTGATTGAATTTGGAGGCCCAGGGCACACCTCTGTACTTTATACAAATCCAGCCAATATGGATAATATTGCTTATTTTGAGAACAGAATGAAGACGGGAAGAGTATTAATAAATACGCCTTCTTCACAAGGTGCAATTGGTGATTTATACAACTTCAAGCTCGACCCTTCCTTAACTTTAGGTTGCGGGACTTGGGGTGGTAATACTATTTCTGATAATGTCGCACCACATCATCTTCTCAATATCAAAACGGTGTCGGAACGAAGAGAAAATATGTTGTGGTTCCGGGTTCCACCGAAAATTTACTTTAAAAATGGATGTTTGCCTGTTGCATTACGCGAATTAGCGGGTAAAAAACGGGCTTTTATCGTTACCGACAAGCCTTTATTTGATTTGGGAATTGTAGATAAAGTTACCCAAGTTTTGGATGAAATGGGTGTTAAACATGACGTATTTCACGATGTCGAACCTGACCCCACACTTTTAAATGTTAACAAAGGATTAGCTTTACTTAACAGCTATCAACCCGATGTGATTATTGCCATTGGTGGTGGTTCGCCGATGGATGCAGCCAAGGTAATGTGGTTGATGTACGAACAGCCAGATATTGAGTTTGAAGGCTTGGCAATGCGGTTTATGGATATCCGCAAGCGGGTGTATGAACTGTTACCACTGGGACAAAAAGCCATGCTGGTAGCGATTCCCACCACTTCAGGTACTGGTTCGGAAGTGACACCATTTGCCGTGGTTACTGACGATCGCGTGGGGATGAAGTACCCCTTAGCAGATTATGCCCTAACGCCAAATATGGCAATTGTAGACCCCGATCTCGTGCTGAATATGCCGAAGAAATTAACGGCATACGGTGGTATCGATGCATTAACTCATGCTTTGGAATCTTATGTATCCGTAATGGCAACTGAATTTACAGATGGTTTGGCATTACAAGCGATCGCATTACTAATGGAATATCTACCCAGTGCCTACAAAAATGGCGCAAAAGACCCAGAAGCAAGGTCCAAGGTTCATTATGCCGCAACAATTGCCGGGATGGCTTTTGCAAATGCTTTCTTGGGTGTTTGTCACTCAATGGCACATAAACTCGGGGCAACTTTCCACGTACCACATGGGTTAGCAAATGCTCTATTAATATCCCATGTAATTCGCTACAACTCTACAGATATTCCCTTTAAGCAAGCGATTTTCCCGCAGTATAAATATCCCCATGCCAAACAACGTTATGCACAAATCGCCGATTTTCTAAATTTAGGTGGCAATACACCCGATGAAAAAGTCGTAAGGTTGGTGGAAGTGGTAGAAAATTTAAAGCATCAAGTCGATATTCCGCAAACAATCAAAGAAGCTTTGGGTGATGAAGATAAAGAATTTTTCACTAAGGTTGAAAAAATGGCAGACCAAGCATTTGATGACCAGTGTACGGGTGCAAATCCTCGCTATCCATTAATTAACGATTTAAAAGAATTGTATATCTTAGCGTATCGAGGTTGTCGTACAGATGCGGCACCATATCACCCAGAAGAAAACTTATTCGCAACTACCAACAGTTAATCCCAACTGAGGACTAGTACTCCACCGCACTCGCTTTGATGGGAAACAGCTATTACTGGTAAACTGATCTAAAAGGGTGTATTTCCAATGACAAAAAAATACGAGCGTTAATTTAACTGCATCGGAAAAAGCTGATTTAGAGACGTTAATAAATAAGGGTACAAGTACAACAAGGGTGATTACACGGGCACGTATACTTAGTCTGGCATAGGAAGGTAAATCTGATTCACGTATTGCTGACAGCTTAAAAGTTGGAGTCTCAACTATAGAACGAATAAGGAAAAAATTTATTTTATTAGGTTGACCTTCTTGAAAAATCTCTTCTTCTTTCTCTCTTCCTTCGCGTCCTTTGCGTCTAAGCCGAGACGGCTGGCTTCGCCTACGCGGTTCAATCCTTCCCCCTCATAACTAATGTGGTTAAGTACTAAATATGCAAAAGTCTATAACAATCGCAAGCGATCGCGCTTATGATATTCTTCGCTCAGAACATCACCCCCTTGATGTAATCTTCAACCCAAAAGCGATCGCTGTAATTGGTGCAAGCGAAAGAGAAAATAGTGTTGGACGGATTGTGCTGTGGAACCTCATTCGCAACCCCTTTGGCGGTACCGTATTCCCAGTCAATCCCAAACGTCACAGCATTCTAGGTATCAAAGCTTACCCAAATATTGCTGCCGTTCCAGAAGCTGTAGATTTGGCAATTATTGCTACACCCGCATCTACTGTTCCCGGTATAGTTAGCGAGTGCGTTGATGCAGGTGTGAAGGGGGCAATTATTCTCTCTGCAGGATTCAAGGAAATAGGTGCAGTCGGTGCAGACTTAGAACAGCAGGTATTAAAAGAAGCCCGTCGAGGCAAAATCCGCTTGATTGGACCCAACTGCTTGGGTGTAATTAATCCCCATACTAATTTAAATGCTACCTTTGCCAGCAGTGTGGCGCTACCTGGGAAAGTCGGTTTTATCAGCCAAAGTGGGGCATTATGTACAGCGATTTTAGACTGGAGCTTCCGGGAAAATGTCGGGTTTAGCTCCTTTATTTCCATTGGTTCGATGCTTGATGTCGATTGGGGTGATTTAATCGAATACTTAGGTGATGACCCAAGTACTGAAAGTATTGTGATTTACATGGAATCCATTGGTAATGCCCGGTCATTCCTCTCAGCAGCGCGGGAAGTTGCCCTTACCAAGCCGATAATTGTTATTAAAGCCGGTCGCACCGAAGCCGCAGCCAAAGCCGCAGCCTCGCACACAGGAGCCTTGGCGGGGAGCGATGCGGTGTTTGATGCAGCGTTGCGCCGATGTGGGGTGTTGCGGGTTAATAGTATCTCCGATTTATTTGATATGGCAGAGGTATTAGCCAAACAGCCTCGTCCAGAGGGGCCACGATTGACAATTATTACCAATGCTGGGGGACCTGGAGTTTTGGCTACTGATGCATTGATAACTGATGGGGGAGAACTGGCGGAACTATCTCAGGAAACTTCCGATGCGCTCCATCAAATCTTGCCAGCTAACGGCAACCACAGCAACCCCATCGACTTGCTAGGAGATGCGGACCCAAATCGTTATGCCCAAGCATTAGATATTGCCGCCAAAGACCCGAATAGCGATGGTTTGCTGGTCATTCTTACACCCCAAGCGATGACCGATCCCACCCAAACAGCACGCTTGTTAAAACCTTATGCCAAGATTGGAAAACCCGCGATCGCCAGTTGGATGGGGGATGCTGATGTCAATGCAGGTGCGGAAATTCTCAACCAAGCTTCAATTCCCACATTCCCGTTTCCAGATACGGCTGCACGGGTATTCAACTATATGTGGCGTTATAGTTATAACTTGCGTGGTTTGTATGAAACTCCCGTACTTGCCAATCAAGAAGTTGATATTTCTAATCGAACTTTAGTCGAAACAATAATTCAAAAAGCACGCCAAGTGGGAAGAAGTTTATTAACAGAGGTGGAGTCAAAAGAAGTACTTGCAGCTTACGGAATCCCAACTGTGGAAACGCTGTTAGCAACGACTGTAGAAGAAGCGGTTCAACAGGCCGATCGAATCGGTTATCCGGTCGTTATCAAGGTATATTCTCACACAATCACTCATAAAACTGATGTTGGGGGAGTGCATTTAAATTTATGCTGTGGTGATGCAGTCAGGGAAGCCTATAATGCCATTCAAACTTCCGTGACAAACAAAGTTGGTGCAAGTCACTTTGCTGGGGTAACTATTCAGCCAATGCTTGATTTAAAAAATGGCTACGAATTAATTTTAGGTAGCAGTATCGACTCCCAATTTGGGCCTGTGTTGCTTTTTGGTACGGGGGGACAGTTGGTTGAAGTGTTTAAAGATAGAGCATTGGGACTGCCTCCACTCAATACTACCCTGGCACGGCGGATGATGGAACAAACCAGGATTTACAAGGCATTACAGGGAGTAAGAGGTCGGAGGGCCGTTGATTTAGAAGCTTTAGAACAGCTTTTGGTACGTTTTAGTCAATTAGTGGTTGAACAACCTTGGATTAAGGAAATTGATATTAATCCCCTTTTGGCACAGGAGATTAAAAACGAAATCACTCAAAACTCTTTAATTGCCCTTGATGGACGGATTGTGCTTCACGATTTAGATGTTAAACAAGAGCAATTACCAAAACCAGCGATTCGCCCTTATCCTACACAGTATGTTTCATCTTGGAGAATGGGAAATGGCATGGAAGTGACAATTCGTCCCATTCGTCCGGAAGACGAACCGTTAATGATTCAATTTCACAAAACTTTATCAGAAGAAAGCGTCTATTTTCGATACTTTCATTTAATTAAACTCAGCCAACGCATTGCCCACGAACGTCTCACCCGTCTGTGTTTTATCGATTATGACCGAGAAATGGCACTGGTAGCTGATTATAAAAATCCCAAAACAGAAACACGGGAAATTTTAGCAGTTGGTAGGTTAAGTAAATTACATGGAACTAACGAAGCGGAATTTGCTATTTTGGTAAGCGATCGCTTTCAATGTCAAGGATTGGGAACGGAGTTACTCAAGCAACTGCTACAAGTGAGCCATGACGAACAACTTAAGCAAATTAGCGCAGATATGCTAGCTGATAATTTTGGTATGCAACGAGTTTGTCAGAAACTTGGTTTTCGTATCGAACGCACAGGTGAATCAACTGTAGTTAAAGCCAAAATCGATATCAAATAATTGGTCTTGCTGATTTGATGTATGATATCGCGTTCGGTCGATTAACCGTAAGCTATTTAGTTACAATTCATGAATTGTAACTACGTTATATTACAATACAGTTCAGTTAAGGAATTAGTGGTGAAAAATGTAATGTTCAGAGACGTAACAGTGCTACGTCTCTACAACGATTTCGGGCTTAACTGAACGGTATTGCGTTATATTATGGTCGTCTAAGTACAGAAGAGCATAAATTCGTAGCGTTTTTAAACGCAGTAGGCGCTGTACGCCTTCTGTGTAGGGTAGGACACTGAGGAAAGCGCACCAGGTAGCAGAGTTTTTTTAAGAGGATTCGCTACGAAGTTGCGAAATTCTGTACTAAGCTGCTAAAACCGTTCGTGGAAAGTCCGCTTAACCACATCCAACTGCTGTTCCCTAGTCAACTTAATAAAATTCACCGCATAACCAGATACCCTGATAGTAAGCTGCGGATATAACTCAGGTCGATCCATCGCATCTAGCAACATCTCCCGGTTCATAACGTTTACATTTAGATGGTGTCCTGAGTCGTGGAAATAACCATCGAGCATACCGACTAAGTTATTAACCTGGTCTTCCTCAACTTTACCTAACGCCGATGGCACAATCGAGAAAGTATTGGAAATCCCATCCTGACATTGGTCGTAGGGTATTTTAGCAACCGAAGCTAGAGATGCGATCGCTCCTTTTGTATCCCGTCCGTGCATGGGATTTGCCCCCGGTGCAAAGGGTTCTCCGGCTTTCCTCCCATCGGGTGTATTACCTGTCTTCTTGCCATAAACTACGTTTGAGGTAATGGTTAACACTGACTGGGTAGGTATGGCGTTGCGATAAGTCTTATATTTGCGAAGTTCGTTCATGAACCTGGTAACTAAATGTACCGCAATATCATCAACTTGGTCATCGTTGTTGCCGTATTTTGGGAAATCTCCCTCAATTTGGTAATCTACTGCTAACCCGGCTTCATTCCTCAACACTTTGACTTTCGCATATTTAATTGCAGACAAGGCATCTGCAACCACCGACAACCCAGCAATACCGCAAGCCATTGTCCGGAAGACATCTCGGTCATGTAATGCCATCTCTAACCGCTCGTAGCAGTATTTATCGTGCATATAATGGATGACATTGAGGGTATTGATGTAGGTTTTTGCCAACCATGCCATCATTCGCTCAAACTTGCTCCAAACCTCGTTGTAGTTTAAATACTCCGAGGTGATAGGTGCAAACCCAGGTGCAACTTGTTCACCAGAACTTTCATCTTTACCACCATTGATGGCATACAACAAGCATTTAGCTAAATTGACACGGGCACCAAAATACTGCATTTGTTTGCCAATTCGCATTGCCGAGACACAACAGGCGATCGCATAATCATCTCCCCAGTAAGGACGCATCAGATCGTCGTTTTCATACTGAATAGAACTAGTACTTATGGATACCTTAGCGCAGTAATGTTTAAAGTTATCTGGCAAGCGTTCCGACCACAACACCGTCAAATTGGGTTCTGGTGCTGCTCCCAAATTATCTAATGTGTGCAACATCCGAAAACTCGTTTTTGTTACTAACGGTCTGCCGTCTTCACTTATACCGCCGATGCATTCGGTCACCCAGGTGGGGTCACCAGAAAATAGCTGGTTGTAGTCGGGTGTCCGCAAAAAGCGTACCATCCGCAGTTTCATCACAAAGTGGTCGATGAGTTCTTGCAATTCCGATTCAGTTATTTTGCCTTGTTGCAAATCACGTTCAAAGTAAATGTCGAGGAACGCAGAAATTCGTCCGATTGACATTGCTGCACCGTTTTGTTCTTTCACTGCTGCAAGATAGGCAAGATAAAGCCACTGCACAGATTCTTTAGCATTGGCTGCAGGATGGCTAATATCAAAGCCGTAGCTAGCAGCCATTTCTTTGAGTTCAAAAAGTGCTTTAATTTGCTCAGAAATCTCCTCCCGCAGACGAATTATGTCTTCGTCCATCACATTCAGATCGAGGGATTCGAGTTGTGCTTTTTTGTCTTCAATTAGACTATCAACTCCATACAACGGCACTCGTCGATAATCACCGATGATTCTTCCCCGTCCGTAAGCATCAGGTAAGCCAGTAACAACGCCATAATGCCTTACCAAGCGCATTTCACGGGTATAGGCATCGAATACTCCATCGTTATGGGTTTTGCGGTATTTGGTAAATATCCCTGCGGTTTGGGGATTTAGTTGATAACCGTAGGCTTCCAGTGAATCTTTGACTACACGAATCCCACCAAAGGGCATAATGGCGCGTTTGAGCGGTTTTTCAGTTTGCAAGCCGACAATTTGCTCTAACTCACGGTTAATGTAGCCGGGATGATGAGAGGTAATAGTGGAAACAACTTCGGTATCAGTATCTAAAATGCCTTTTTCCCGCTCAACCTTCATCAATTCTTTGACTTGATTCCACAGTGCTTGGGTTTTTTCAGTAGCACCTGTTAAGAAAGATTCGTTTTCTTCGTAAGGAGTGTAATTTTTTTGGATGAAGTCGCGGACATTAACTTCCTTCATCCATTTACCCAATTTAAAGCCATGCCATTGTTCCAACATATTTTTTAATTTTCCCCAGTACTATAAGGGATAAAAATAGGGTGAAAAGGTCGTATTTTTTTGTTGGAGGTTACACTTGATTCAACTATGACAACTAAAATCATATTAAGTCCGGCTAATCACTTACGATTAAAAATTCGACCTGTCCGGTGTGTCTCTCCATCTTTGCGTCGTTTTTATCGTAAGTATTTAGGCGAATCTGATATCAGTCTCAACTCTAGTTATAGACAAAGAACTTGAGGAAGTTGTGAAGACGCAGTTAAGATTGATTGGTCACTCTTTCAGATACTTCAAGCATTAGTATTTCCCACATAAATACCCAACCCACGTGCTGTTTCTACTAAGTAATAATTCTCCGCTACACGCAACGGACTTTGAGCGAGAACAGCATCCAAAGCCACTGCTTCAACTTGCCCGTTATGCCATGAAACCATCTTTCCAGTATCGCCATTTGCCAGCAAATCCACAGCCGCTTTACCAAATGCAGTCGCTACCAAACGGTCTAAAGCTGAAGGTATTCCACCACGCTGGATATGTCCCAACACAGAAACGCGAATATCGAGTTGATTGTGGCTGCAACTGCGTATTTCATCAGCAATATATTGTCCCATGCCGCATGATGGTTTTTGACAGGATGCATATAATAAAGAATCATCCGCAACTTGTGCCCCTTCCGCTACAACAACAATTGCAAACTTGCGTCCCCAATTATCCCGTAATTCTTTTAAATGCGAGCAAATATCTTTAATTGAATAGGGAATTTCAGGAATTAAAATTACATCTGCACCACCTGCAATTCCTGAGTGTAGCGCTAAATGTCCGGCACTGCGTCCCATCACCTCCACAATCATTACCCTATCGTGGCTGGCTGCGGTGAAAGTCAAGCGATTTAAAGCATCGACGATTGTATTGACAGCAGTATCAAACCCAACAACATGTTCGGTGAGTGCAACGTCATTATCGATTGTTTTGGGTATGGCGATAAATTGCCAATTTCCCGCAGTTTGTAGTTGGTTGAGAATCGCTAAACTTCCATCTCCACCAATACCAATTAAAGCATCCAACTTGAGTGCATGGTAGCCTGCTAAAATTTCATCAATATGATTTAGAGTATCCCCTTTATTGATGCTACCAAGAATTGTTCCACCCATATTTAATAAAGGGTCAATACCGCGCAAGTCCAAACCATGCATACTCAAAGGAATTGCCTGAATCTCTAATAACCCCTTTGTTGCATAGGGAATGCCCAACACTTGCCAATCATGGGTAAGAGTTGCATGACTGACTACAGAGCGAATTACGGCATTCAGTCCGGGACAGTCTCCTCCACTAGTTAAAATACCAACTCGTTTTTGCGTTTTCATACAATTAAGAGTTTGCGCAGGATGTAGCAATTTTAATTTTTGCTAAATAACTAAAATTGCCAGAAATTGCTCTAGAAAACTGAAGAATTTTGTTGGCTAGGCTGTTCAGATATCAATATTTATCTGTTCTATCTGTCTAGCAGCTTTATCCCAAAGCTTTGCCTGCATCTCATCTTTCCAATTATTTCTCAGATTTTCTGCCTTTTTGTGGCAGATTCGCTCTAACATCTCTAGGACTGCGGCTAATGTCAACTTATCAACGAATGCTTCTAAACCATCCATATATTCTTTTGTCATAACCAACCTCCTTAACTACTGCTCAGATATTCTGAAAATATTACAGGTGAAACTTGAGAAAATTGTGAGGAATCTCGTTTTATGTTTGTTTCTAGAATCTTATTAAGAGCGATCGCTCTCCATCAGTGTGATTTAGGTCGTGAGCGATACATCAGGTAAGCTATACGCTAACGCATTAAATTGGGGTATATATAAAGACACTGTTGGTAAACTAAACGGTTTAGTTCAGAAAAGCCGCTAGAAGGATAATACTGCCGTTTGGCTGGCTTATAGTTACATGAGCGTATAGTCAAATATATCCAAACATCAACTATAGTTTTCCCTAAAACACAAAGGTCGCATATTTCAGTCTTCTAAGCACGAATAACGGTAATAGAACGTTGATTTTTTGTGGTGATAATTTGGGTTGATAAACGGTCTTCGATTGGTGGTGCATTTTTACGTCGGTCGAATATAAATAACCAACCAAAATCTAATCCCAATCGCGCTAAATATGAATCTAATTGTTCAAGACCTTCAGATTGAGGGTCGCCTTTCTTATCGCGCCATACTTTTAATTCGATTCCCAAGGTGACGTTTCTATATCTTAAACATAAATCCATGCGGTCACTACCAATCGCATATTCCCGCTCTAAGGTTCCGCCACCATTGACAACGCGATGTAAAAATGCCATTAGTACTATATGGGGTGCGACTTCATGGTATCCAGTAGTTTTTAATAATGGTTCGCCATGTTGACGCCAAAACCTGATAAATGCCTGTAGTAAGTCATCGGTGTTTAGCTCTCCCGTTTGAGTTAACCAACTGGGGCTAATGTGGGGTAAGCTATCTTGTGTACCCTGCACTAAAACACGGGGAATTACTTCGCGATAAATGGGATTGGCGATAACGAGTCCTCCTGCGGGGTCCCGTCGCAACAATCCTAAATCAATCAAATATTGTCGGTCATCAGCAGGAGTATCGCCTAATGCAAGTCCTGCTAACATCGGTTCGATGATGTCTTTGACTCGTTTTTCTCGAAGTTTTTCTGCAAGCGAGTCCAGATGTGTGTCCCGGCGGGCGATTAAGATTTCTTTGGCTTTTAATATGTGTTCATGGGTAATGGCAATATTTCTATCCTTGACCATCTTCTCTACAACTTCTTTGGCAAGGGCATTTACCAACCAAGGTTGTCCTTGAGTTAAATCAAATGCTGTTGCTGTTGCTTGCTGGGTGAAAACTTGCCCAGTGTCTTCAGTATGCTGCTGATATAATTCTGTAACTTCGACAGCGTTAAAGTTTCTCAACGTTAGAGAACTGACTTTAATATTGAAAGGACTCGCCGTATTTAACCTATCGCTACCACCAGATGCGACTTTATAATCGCGCACGTCCCGCAAACCAATCAACCCTACAGATAAAGGAAAATTTTCGGGACGAGTGGGATAACCATCACGTAACTGCCGCAGAACCGAAATTAGCGCTTGGTTTTCCAGAGAGTCAATTTCATCTATAAAAAGTACTATAGGTCGTGGTGAAGCTTGTGCCCAAGCCTGCAAACTAGCTTGAATTCTTTGTCCCGGTTCCTCATAAACCCAAGTTGGAGGTTGCAAATCTTTGGGTAAACGCACTGAAATCAAATTACGCCAAGCACCAAGAATTGCTAATTCTGCCGCACTTGGGTCATCATTAAATGCGCTTCCTACTTCTGCGGATACCATCACTGCTGCGTAACGTCCACTTTCTGTAAGCTGTTTTGCCAGTGCTAGCATCAACGTGGTTTTACCTGTTTGGCGAGGTGCATGAACTACAAAATAGCTTTCTTGTTCAATTAGCTGCTCCAAGTCGGGGAGACGAGCGGTAGCTGGCAGCATGTAGTGTTTGTCAGCTTTACAGGGACCTGCGATATTGAACCAACGAGCCATGCTTCAAAACTGCGTGAAGACGGATACGTTCTTAGTGTACCTTAAACCGTTTAATAATCTCGCTGTTAAGGCGATCGCATTGTTTTTTGCAAAGAAAATTAATCATAAACCCATAAAAATCTACCTTTAGGCGGATGTTTTACTTTTTATTCACCAAAAAACCTAATTTTCGAGAAATATACACTTAAGTATTATTTCTAGGACTTCTAAAAATCGTTATACAAGTGATAAATTCAGCCTATAGATGTGCGGGGAATGACTGAGATGGCAGGCTGCAACACACTGTTTGGATGCAAACGCTTAGGATGGATGGTAGTTTTGGGAGGAGTGCTGATATCTGGAGTAAATAGCGTCTTAGCCCAAGTCGTTCCCGATACGACGCTACCAGTGAACTCTTCAGTCAGTGCGATCGGCAATAACTTCACGGTTACAAATGGAACTGCTGTTGGAGGGAATCTGTTCCACAGTTTCAGTCAGTTTTCAGTGCCTATCAATGGATCGGCTTTTTTTAACATTAATAACAACCCGGCAATACAAAATATTATCAGTCGGGTGACAGGTTCGTCTTTATCAGATATTGATGGCTTGATTCGAGCTAATGGTACAGCCAACCTATTTTTAATAAATCCAAACGGGATTGTTTTTAGAGAAAACGCCAGATTGCAAGTCGGTGGTTCGTTTGTGGCGAGTACGGCGAATGCTATACAATTTGGCGATCGAGGTTTTTTTGGTGCGACTAATCCCCAAGCACCTTCGCCGCTATTGTCGATAAATCCTTCGGCTTTGTTATTCAATCAACTCGCTGCAAGTATTGAGAATAGGTCAAGAGCGGCCGCAGAAAGGGCACCTGATGGCGGAAATACATCAGGTTTGCGCGTTCCAGATGGTAGGAGTTTGCTGCTAGTTGGTGGCGACATCAAGATGGATGGGGGAAGATTGAGAGCCTTTGGTGGGCGAGTGGAGTTGGGAGGATTGGCTGCACCGGGAACTGTAGGGCTTCAAGTGGATGGGAATAATTTGAGGCTGGGATTTCCAGAGAATGTGACTCGTTCTGATGTGTCTTTTACCAATGGCGCTAGTGTACGTGTAGATGCAGCCGGTGGGGGAGATATTGCAGTCAATGCCCGAAATTTTGAGATGTTTGGAGGAAGTTTTCTGAGTGGTGGTATTGGGCAAGGTTTGAGTTCTGCTAACAGTAAGGCAGGAAATATTGAGATTAACGCTCAGGAAGCAGTTAATCTCAACGATGGAAGTATCATTCAGAATTATGTGGGATCTAGGGCGACTGGACAGGGTGGAGATATTAACGTCAATGCTGGCGGTAAAGTCTCCTTTGATGGTGGAAATAGTGGCAATATTAGTGGTTTATTCAGCACTGTGGGCAGATTAGCTACAGGCAATGCAGGCAATATCAAAATTCAGGCTAATTCCATTTCTTTAAATAACAACGCTCAACTTAGTGCTAGCAGTTCTGGAACAGGAAATGGAGGCAATATAGATATACAGGCACAAGAAGCTATATCTCTTGCCAATGGCAGTTTTATAGTTAGCAATATAGGAAGCCCTGCTCGGCAGCCTGCGAAGGGTAATGTTGGTAATATTCTCCTGGATGCTAAAACAGTTTCTTTAAGTGGTACATCTCAACTGCAAGCGGGTTTGTTTACAGGTGCTGAGGGAAATGCTGGACTCGTATCTATAATGGCTAAGGACTCCGTTTCTTTTACAGGTAGAAACAGTGGAATCTTCGCCGATGTTGAATCTGGGGCAGTGGGCAATGGTAGCGATATCAAAATTTCAGCAGGAAACTCTGTTTCTCTTGCTGATGGTGCTACTCTGTTTGCCATCAATGCCGGACAGGGAAATGGAGGCAAGATCAATATAGACACTGAACGCTTCAGCGTCACAAATGGGTCGAGTGTGTTAACAAATACCTCTGGTGTGGGAAATGCAGGAGATATATTTATCGAGGCTGGTTTGGTAGAAGTTTTAGGTACGGAAGAAGTCGGAGGGTCAAGTCGTATCAGTGCAAATGTTGGAGGTACAGGAAATGCAGGAAACTTAACAATCGATACAAGGCGCTTGGTTATCACAAGTTCACAAGTGGGGTCTACGACTTTTGGTAAAGGCAATGCAGGCAATCTTACAGTTAATGCCACCGAGTCAGTAGAAATTTTTGGCAAAGTCTTTGGTGGCAATACTAATAATCCGATTAATAATCCTGCCGGCTTATTTGCTCAAGTAAATACTGAAGGTGAAGGGAAGGGAGGTAATCTGACTGTTATCACTCCACGCTTGAGTATTGGTGGTGGTGGCAAAGTACAGGTTGCGACTTTTGGTAAAGGAGATGCAGGCAATTTATTTATTCGCGCTAATGATATCGATATATTTGACACAGCTAATGCCGACTTCTTCCAAGGCGGTATCTTTGCTGGCGTTGAAGTAGACGTAGATGAAACTGAAACTCCACCGACAGGCAATGGTGGAACTTTGACAATTGAAGGCGATCGCATCACCGTCAGAGATGGTGGACTCATATTTGCTGGCACTGAAGGAAATGGTAATGGGGGTACGTTAAAAATTACTGCAAATGAATTCCTGCGAGTCTTTGGGACATCACCAAACGGCAAATTTAAGAGTAAAATCACTGCAGAAGCGGCCTCAACTGAGACGACTGGTGGAGGAATCGCAAGAACTATAGTCAGCAACGGGAATGCAGGAGACTTAACTATTGATACCAGACAACTCACTGTCTCGGATGGGGGAGAAATTTCTGTAGGTAGTGAAGGTGCAGGAACAGCCGGCAAACTGACAATAAATGCTCGTTCAATCACCCTAGACAATCAAGGCAGCATCATAGGTACAACCACATCGGGAAATGGTGGCGATATTACCTTGAACGTCCGGGATTTATTGCTACTGCGTCGCAACAGTTCCATCTCCACTACAGCCGGTGGTGCCGGTAATGGTGGAAATATCACCATCAATACCCCCAATGGCTTTATTGTTGGTCTACCCAATGAAAATAGCGACATCACCGCCAATGCATTCACTGGTAGCGGCGGAAAAGTTGATATCAACGCTACAAACATCTATTTTCTCGCACCCCTGAGTAGAGAAGACCTCCAGAGGTTGCGTCCATTAGATAGAGATCCTCGACAATTACAAACAAACGACATCACCGCCATATCCCGAGAAAACCCCAACTTAAGCGGTCAAGTCAACATCAACATCACAAATGTTGACGCTAACCAGGGGCTAACGGCTCTACCTGCATCTGTAGTTGACCCATCAATGTTCGTCGCCTCCGGATGTACTGTCTTTGATAGCGGCAGTACATTTACCGCCACCGGACGCGGTGGTTTGCCCCCCAGCCCTGACGAACCTCTGACCAGTGATGCAGTATGGTCTGATACTCGACTAATAAGTGTTAATACTAGTCAGAATGTCAGAATCTCAGCCGCAACGCCACCAGCACCAAAGGAACAAGAAGTTTTACCTGCTACTGGCTGGGTATTTGACGGCAAAGGCAATGTGACTCTTATTACTCATGCGCCTGGTGCAAGTTCTTACAGTTTGGGATCTAACAATGGAACTTGTCCGGGACAAATTAAAAATTAAAAATTAAAAATTGGAAAACCTTTGTACCGTCTAAGAGTTTAGATCCCCGACTTTTTAAAAAAGTCGGGGATCTGCGGTAAATGAGCAGTCGTAAAGTCAGGACTTACGCTTGCATTGTCTCAAAAGTCTAGATTTGCCGTAGTGGTAATTCATGTGGCTTGCCTCCCGGAGGGTATTACCACTACATCAGAATTTTTTTGCGCAAATTCTAACAGTGTAATACCATTTCTTTGTGAAGCTGCATATATTACCCCCCGGCTACGCCGTCCCCCCTTGGCAAGGGGGGACTACAGGGGGGTCTTGATTATGTGCATCTTCATACAGAATTGGTATAACCATATCCATAAAAATTTTAAGGCTGGTTACATTCAAGGTTTTTCGAGTACAGCAGATGCGTTCGCAGCTAACAGAAATTTTTGTCCAACCAAATAACCTTGAGATACAAACAAAGAAGCAAAAAAGTGCAAATCGAATCAGAAAGGGAATTTTGGATGCGTCAACTCGAAGAATGGCGAGAACTTGTACGGCAACGGGAGTTAAAAAAACTCAATACCCAAAAGAACACGCCCATCAACAATGATACGTCTCACAAGCCTATTTAGCATTCGCTTCTTGTCTTCAGGTGTTCTGCTGTCCCAGTATTCGCGATCGCAGAACATCTGGACTAATTCTTCTCGAACTAACAGGCTGCGTTTTGTCGCTTTCTCGTGCAGACTTAAGATACTGGCGATTTGGTCGCTGATCCCGTCCTTAGCTTTTTCAACAAAATGGTTGGTAGGTAATTTATCCAGCCCTGCTAAAGTTTCCCGCAGTTCCTTTACGGATGCTGGTTCAAGATGCTTCTCTTCTCCAAAATCTACCATAGAGGCCAATCTAGTAGCTTCTCGCACTAAGTTGGCAGCTACTTGATTATCAAGACTGCGACTGCTAATCATTTCTTTGGCATCGCAGCGTCCAAGGGAATAGTGAGTACATTGGTAGTAAGCGGTATAATCTCCTTTGCGACGATCGCGTCGGGAAGACATCCGGGTTAATGCACCCCCACACCTACCGCACTTGACTAAATTTGCGAATGGATTGGTTGTGTCTCCTGCTGTTGCTGCCCATTTATTATTTGCATTGCTGCGAATAATCCTTTTTATCTGTTCGTGCTGTTCGCGGGTAATAATCCCTTCATGGGTATCCCAATTGCAATCCCACTTGTCAAAATGGGATATTTGCTTCCCCTTTGAGGGACTACTAGTGGTTACATTGAATGGGGTTCCGCCGGCATGAACTGGGTTGACCAAGAAATTTTTTAATCCTGCTGGTGACCACTGTAAGCTAGCCCAAGGGTATCGCTTAAATGTTTTCTTCGTATTTGATGAAAAATCTGTACTATCTAAGTTTTCTGCGCTAATCAGATGTTTGCGCTTGACATCAGGCGATCGCGCTTCAATTTTGCCTGGAGTACCAACCATCTCATTCAAAGTATTGCAAGTTTTGCGGACGCTACCACACAAACCAAATACATCAAATACGAGTTTGGCTAACTCCCAAACTCTAAAACTTCGTTTTCCATCCAACAGGGAAACACACCAGCTTTCGTCCTTGATATAAATGTCATTTTCAACCTTCCACCCCAAAGGTGCAAACCTGTGGCTTTTGCGTTGCGTCATTCGGTGCTTTCTTTCTGCACTGACTCGACTAGAAAGCATTTTAATTTCAAATTTAGACGCAGCAAGTAAGATGTCGATTGTCAGTTCCCCTCCCAGGGATTCTGTATCAATTGTTTGGTCCAGTGCTATTAGCCTAATTCCCCTACTCCGCAAGACTTCCAGTAGGGAATAAAACAATTTTGACGAACTGCCAATACGGTCAATTCTTGTTACAACTAATTCGCTGATAGTACCCTTTGGTGATATTTTTAAATCATTAATTAATTGTTGTAGTCCTTCCCTTACCTCGGTCGTGCGACTTTGGATGTCCCAATAGAAGCGATCGCACCCAGCATTTTTACCCCTCTCTAGCTGTTTCTTAAGTGCGTTCCTGTCCTCTTGTTGCTCGATAGTAGAGACGCGACCATAAAACCATTTCTCAATCATGAGCAGAAAATAATTATTCTATAGTGACTATAATATGTCCTTTCTCAACGCTGAGGAACCGACATTCTGCGATTTAGTAGCGGACTTTGGCATAAACATCCTTTGGCATCCATCCTTAGGACTAGAATTAGGCACAGACTTACAAACATTGTTGTGGGATTGCGTATACGGCAAAATTCCTGTAGATATCCTAGTATTTGAAGGCAGTGTCATCAACGCCCCCAACGGTAGTGGCGAATGGAATCGGTTTGCCGATCGCCCGATGAAAGACTGGTTGAGCGACCTTTCAAAAGTTGCCAATCATATCGTCGCTGTGGGAGACTGCGCCACTTGGGGAGGAATTGTGGCAATGGCACCCAACCCCAGCGAATCAACTGGATTGCAATTTCTCAAACGTCAAGAAGGGGGCTTTTTAGGCTCTTATTTTCGCACCAAATCGGGATTACCAGTAATTAACATTCCCGGATGTCCGACTCACCCTGACTGGATAAGCCAAATATTAGTGGCGATCGCTACAGGACGAATCGGCGACATCACCCTCGACGAGTTACACCGTCCGGAAACTTTCTTCAAAACTTACACCCAAACCGGTTGTACCCGCAACACCCACTTTGCTTACAAAGCATCAACCAGCGAATTCGGTCAGAGAAAAGGGTGCCTATTTTACGACCTAGGTTGTCGAGGCCCCATGACCCATTCTTCCTGCAACCGCATTTTGTGGAACCGTGTCTCCTCTAAAACCCGCATGGGAATGCCTTGCATCGGTTGTACAGAACCGGAATTTCCGTTCCATGACCTCAAACCCGAGACCGTTTTTAAGACTCAAACGGTGATGGGAGTTCCCAAAGATTTGCCCCCAGGAGTCAACAAGATAGACTACGCCATCCTGACTGTTGTCGCAAAAGACACCATGCCACCTTGGGCAGAAGAAGACTTTTTTAATGTTTAGTTAATAGAATAAGCCCTGAATTAAAATATCCCTTCGGGACGCTACGCGAACGGGCTGAAAGCTAAATTTAGCTATGGGCGCTGAACGCCCTCTTGCAGGGTAAGCTAAATGGTATTTAGGGCTTAACCCGTTTTAACGGGTTTGAGCTATTAGCCGGAAATTGATTTCCAGGCTAAAAGAATTGTTAACAAGCGTGCCCTTCACCCCTAACCCTTGACAAAAATGACAATTCAAACAATAGATATATCGCCCGTCGGTAGAGTTGAGGGTGATTTAGATGTCCGAGTTGATATAGATGATGGACAGGTAGTCAATGCCTGGACTCATGCCGAACTGTTTCGCGGATTTGAAATTCTTCTGCGGGGCAAAGACCCCCAAGCGGGGTTAATTGTGACACCCCGCGTCTGCGGAATTTGCGGTGCTTCTCATCTCACCTCTGCAGCTTGGGCATTGGATACTGCTTGGGAAACAGAAGTCCCACGTAATGCGATTTTGGCAAGAAATTTGGGTCAAATTGTCGAAACAATGCAAAGTATACCCAGATATTTTTATGGGTTATTTGCAATAGATTTAACCAATAAAAAGTATCGCCACAGTCCCTATTATTTAGAAGCTTGCAAACGCTTTGCGGCATTCACAGGGAAATCATACGAAATCGGCATCACAATTTCTGCCAAACCAGTAGAAATTTATGCCTTATTTGGCGGACAATGGCCCCACTCTAGTTTTATGGTACCTGGAGGGGTGATGTGCGCCCCCACCCTCACAGATGTCACCCGCGCTTGGTCGCTTCTGGAATATTTTCGCACCAATTGGTTAGAATCAGTATGGTTGGGTTGTTCTTTGGAACGTTACGAACAAATCCAGACCTATGATGATTTTAATCAATGGCTGAATGAAAAGCCAGAACATTGGAACTCTGACTTGGGTTTATACTGGCGCATGGGTTTGGATATCGGTCTGGATAAATTTGGCGCTGGTGTGGGTAGATATGTCACCTGGGGATATTTACCCCACGAAGCAAAATACAACAAACCCACTATCTCCGGGCGAAATTCGGCAATGATTATGAAAAGTGGAGTGTATGACGCATTTACCGACACTCATGCTTTAATGGAGCAAACCTCCGTCAGAGAAAACACCCTTCACTCCTGGTATGACGAGGGAACCGTAGATATGCATCCAAGCGATCGCACAACAAAACCAATCGCCAACAACAGCAAAGACTTTGACGGTGCCTATTCCTGGTCAACTGCAGTCCGTCACCGCGACTTCGGACGCTTGGAAGCAGGTCCCCTCGCCCGTCAATTAGTCGCAGGTGGCAAACACGGTGAATCTTGGCAGCACTACGACGGCTTTATCCTCGATGTTTTCAAAAAAATGGGCGGTGCTAGCGTCCATGTCAGGCAGTTATCACGAGTTCACGAAATTGTCAAGCTATATCGTCAAGCCGAACACTGCCTGCGGGAGTTCCGGTTAAACGACGATTGGTATATCAAACCTAAAGAACAAGACGGACAGGGTTGGGGTGCAACCGAAGCCAGCCGAGGGGCCTTGTGTCATTGGGTAGAAGTAGAGGGTGGGAAGATCAAGAACTACCAGATTATTACCCCTGGGACTTGGAATATCGGACCCCGTGACGGACAAGGCGCACGCGGACCGATTGAACAAGCTTTGATTGGGACACCGATCGCTGACGCCACCGATCCAGTGGAAGTTGGTCATGTCGCGCGATCGTTTGATTCTTGCCTAGTTTGCACCGTTCACGCCCACGACGCCAAAACCGGCGAAGAATTAGCCCGTTTCCGTACAGCTTAGTACGAAGCCTCTTTTCCCTGCCCCCTACCCCCTACCCCCTGCCCCACTCCCATCACAAAGTAGATTTACTAGCCCAACATTTTTGAAACTTATGTCTGTCGAATTACACAATTATCTCGCCAACCTGCCAACGGACGCATTGCAAGAATTTACAGAATGGTGCATCTTACAAGCAACAGAAGCCGGATATGAATTTACTCCAGACACCAGTAAATTAGAGAAGCTAACAGGTGCATATTACATCGAAGAACTGGTAGATCAGTTTATCAGAACCACAAGAAATACCATTGAAGGCGGTATGGCAGCTTTCGTAGCCGGAAAGCAAGCTGATAACCACGGACTCAAAGGTATAGCGATCGTAGTTGATTTTGTTTCCCTTTACATCTTGTACCTACTCCCCAAAGCTAAGAAAAATACTCTGCCAGCAGACGAAAAATTAGCAACTGCTTCCCAAGAACAGTTAGATAAACTATCTTCCATTGCTAAAAAATATGGGGTAGAAATTTAACTACCTCAACTTCCTAAATTCTTTTGGCGAAACTACAGCGCTAGAGTCCAATAGGGAGCATCCCAGTTTTTTCAAACCCCCACACCCTATTCGTGTGGGGCTATAAGAACAAAGCCCACTTCGGCAAGCTATATAGCGGTTCTCTCTCCATAGAGTGTACCCCTACGGGGAAGCCCCGTTTACTCCTGACGGGGACTTGGAACCCTAGGGAAAACGCACCTAAATGCGCGAAAAGAAACGGGAACTGAATACACACAAATTGGAATTGTTACATTTTAAGGTACATTTGCCCTGAAAGAAAAGGTAAAATCTATTCTGCGCAAATCCCGATTACCTTCTATGCAAAGTAACCTGTTCACCGCTATTCTACTACCACTAGCCTTGTCCTTAGTCATGCTGGGAATGGGTTTAAGTCTAATTCCCGAAGATTTTCGGCGGATCGCTCGCTACCCCAAAGGAGTGGCAGTAGGCACCATCTGTCAGGTGCTACTATTACCCCTAATTGCCCTCCTAATTACCCAAATAGTGCCGATGCAGCCGACGCTCGACGTAGGACTAATCGTGCTGGCACTGTGTTGTGGTGGTCCCTCATCTAATCTGATTACCTATCTAGCAAAGGGGGATGTTGCGCTGTCAGTTTCGCTCACAGCAGTTGGCAGTATGATTACAGTCTTCACGATTCCGATCTTTTCCAATCTCGCACTCAAGCACTTTCTCGGACAGAATGCCGCGATCGATATGCCCATCGGTCAGACGATGGTGCAAATTTTCCTGATTACACTGCTGCCAATCGGGATCGGCATGACCATTCGCCAACGATTTCCCAACACAGCCAGTCGGATGGAAAAGGTGATGAGCCGCGTCGCTGCTGGTCTATTGGCACTAATTATTGTCCTGCTAGTAGTGCGCGAGGGTAGCAAATTACCAGGATTCATCTTGCAGGTAGGAGTTGGTGTGTTGCTACTTAATGTATTATCAATGCTAGCCGGATTCTCGATCGGTAAGCTGCTACAGCTACCCCCATCCCAGCAAATCTGCATTGCGATTGAGGTCGGTATTTCCAATGGCACGCTAGCTCTGGCGATTACCGCTGGTCTGCTGAATAACCCCGAGATGGCGATTCCTGCTGCTGTTTATAGCCTGTTGATGTACGTCACGGGTTTTGGAACTATCCTCTACGGTAGAAAGGTTGCCATCACGGAGGGACGAGCCTGATGTTTATAGCTAGTTGTACCACAGCCATTAACACCCCTAAATTGAGGTATTAATTCGGATGTAGAGATGTAGAGATATTGTTACATTCAAAGGTGCGTTTGCCTTGCTTGGAACCCCTAAACAAGATAAAATTTTGAGAATGCTTTCTTTTGTAAGTTGCTATCTACTTAGCAAACAAAGTCACAGCCCATGTGCTAACATTCCCTGACGACAGCCAGGAAAAGAGAACAAAAATGGTGACAGTGTGGTTGATTAGACATGGAGAGAGTGAAGCTAATGCTGGTTTGCCTACTTTTGAATCAGCAACGATCAAGCTTACAGACAAGGGGCACCAGGAAGCGAAACAAGTAGCCGATTCTTTTACACGTCAACCATCTTTAATTGTCACCTCACCTTATCTCCGCACCAAACAAACGGCAGAACCGACTATTGAACGCTTTCCATCCGCTCCACAATCAGAATGGCTGGTACAGGAATTCGATTATCTTTCAGTTGAACGACGAAGCAACACAACTCTTGAACAACGTCGTCCAATGGCTAAGGCATACTGGGAAAAATACGATCCATTTTATGTAGATGGTGAGGGTGCAGAATCTTTTGCAGCTGTAATGAGTCGGGTACAAGATTTGCAAAATAAAATTCTTCACTTAGATAAAGAGTTTGTTGCTGTATTTACTCATCGGCTATTCATGGGGATATTTTTATGGTCACTCCTCACCAATTCTGTTGAAATTAGTTCTGAAAGTATTCGTCAAGCTAGGGCTTTTTTAGACTCTGTTCCGACTCCAAATGGTTCGATTGTCAAATTACAAATAAAAAATTCCGATATTTGGACAAGTCGGATAATTACCTCCCATCTTTCTTTCTCTACTTCCTCCGAGTCATCTGTACATATGTAGTTAGCTGAAACAACAAGAAGCCCATATCATACCCATGTGCGGTTGATGTGGGAATATGTCACTTAATTATTAATTTCAAATGCTCACAATTATTGGTTGCGGCAATCTCAACCGCAATGACGATGCTGTAGGTGTAATCATTGCCCAACAGCTACAACAATTTCTGGTTCAAAATCCTCACCCTCATGTACAAGTTTATGACTGCGGTACTGCTGGCATGGAAGTCATGTTTCAAGCACGAGGTAGCAAAAAACTGATTATTATTGATGCCAGTTCTACAGGTTCGGAACCAGGGGCTATATTTAAAGTGCCCGGAAAAGAATTAGAAGCGTTACCAGAACCTAGTTATAACTTGCATAATTTTCGCTGGGATAATGCTTTAGCTGCAGGACGAAAAATCTTTCAGAATGACTTTCCCGATGAAGTTACGGTTTATTTAATTGAAGCGGCAAATCTTGATTTTGGATTGGAGTTAAGTCCTGTTGTTCAATGTGCTGCTGCCAAAGTTTTTACAGAAATAACCGAAAATATTATGCAATCGATATTGAATATTGGATAACTTTTAATCTCAGGGAGTTCCAATTAAAAAAACATCCAATTTTGTTATGGCTGTAGGATGGGTGACGGCATGAATTATATCTAAATGAAATGCGATGTCATGCTCCCACCTGAATGGAAGCTACTTGAACGCATATTTTCATCTCTTCTGGTGTATGCAGTTCATGACAGGTACTGTAAATATCTAATATCGGCAACTCTTTGTATCCCTAAATACAGATTTAAATAAATACGTCTGTATAATTACAGAGGCTGAAATAGATACGTTCTTAACTTGTGCCCTCTTCAAGATGGTTCCTATTTAACAAAGGAGCAAGTTCTGGGCTGATCAAATTAGACGATCGCAGGAGTTTTGATGTCATTCACAGAATTAACAAGAGATTTAGCATCCCCTGAGCAAGCGCAGGAAAAAATTCAGAAAGTTGTTATTACCGCATCCTTTACCTGTGAGCCACTGAAGGATTCTCTTGACTTTTGGATGGAAGAAATAGGAATACCTTGCTCAATCGAGTTTTCCCCCTACAATCAGATATTTCAACAGTTACTCGATACAAATAGTTTGCAGTCACGAAACGAGGAAGGCATCAATATTGTTCTGATCCGATTTGAGGACTGGCACAAGGATGAGAAAATCTTAAAGCAGAACGTTGAGGAATTTCTACAGGCTGTGCAAGCCGCAGTGCGACGCTCAACAACTCCTTATATAATTTGTGTTTGTCCAACTTCCCCGTCAGCAGTTGAGGATATCAACCGGGTGCAGCTGTATCAGGACATAGAAGCAAGGCTGGTGTCTGAATTTCACAACACCAGTAGTGTATACTTGGTGACATCCTCTGAACTGACTGCTACTTATCCTGTTGCAGATTACTACGACCATTACGGAGAACAGGAAAGTCATATTCCTTACAAAACTGTTCTTTTTTGCGCCTTAGGCACGATGTTGGCGCGAAAAATTCGTGCCCTCAAAAGTCTTCCTCATAAAGTAATTGTCTTGGATTGCGACAATACTCTGTGGAAGGGAGTTTGCGGTGAAGATGGGAGTGTTGGGGTGAAAATCTCTCCTCCTTATCAAGCACTGCAAGAATTTGTGGTGGCACAGCAGAAAGCAGGAAAGCTGATTTCTTTGTGCAGCAAAAATGCTGTTGAGGATGTTTTTGCTGTCTTTGACCAGCATCCACACATGGTACTAAGTCGCCATCATTTAGTTAATTGGCGGATTAACTGGCTACCTAAGTCGGAAAATTTGAAGTCTTTAGCTTTAGAACTTCGACTTGGTTTAGACAGCTTTATCTTTATTGATGATAACCCAGTTGAGTGTGCAGAAGTCAAGGCCAATTGTCCGGAAGTCCTCACAATCCTACTTCCAGAAGACTCCGATCGGATTCCGCGATTTCTAGAGCATATCTGGGCATTTGACCAACTCAAAGTCACAAATGTTGACGAAAAACGGACTGAACTCTATCAGCAGAATGTCGAACGAGAACATTTGCGCCAAGACTCACTTACCTTTGCAGATTTCCTTGCTGGACTAGGCTTAAAAATTGAAATTGCTCAGATGGGATCGGAGGAACTACCACGAGTTGCCCAACTCACTGAGCGCACCAACCAGTTTAATCTGACCACTATCCGCCGGTCTGAAAGCGAGATTCAACAGTTTTGCGAATCTGGCAGTTTAGAGTCTCAGATAGTCAAGGTAAAAGACCGTTTTGGGGATTATGGTTTAGTTGGTTTGCTCCTATTTGCATCTGGTGACCAAGTGCTGACTGTAGACACCTTTTTGCTCAGTTGTCGAGTCCTCGGTCGGGGTGTAGAGCATCAAATGCTTGCTTTCTTAGGAGCGATCGCCCAAAAAAGGGGATTAAGCCGAGTTGAAGTTCCGATTTTACCCACAAAGAAAAATCAACCAGCTCTAGATTTTCTGGAAAACCTTGGCAAAGAATTTAAGCAGGAGAAAGATGGTGGCTGGCTGTTCCAGTTTCCCAGCGAAATAGCAGCTAAATTAAGTTTTAATCCAAGTAAGGCAGAAACTAAATCTACACAGGTAAATCAGCAGAGCAAGGCTACTTCTGCTTCTCTTGTACAGGTTCGTTTGGAAGCAGTTATTTTTGAACGTATTGCAAACCAACTATATAGTCCTGAACTAATTCTCAAAGAAATTGCATCTCGACAACAACACCAACGTCCGGAATTAGCCACAGGGTTTGTTGCTCCTCGCACTCCTGTGGAAGAGACAATTGCCAGTATGTTTGTCGAAGTCCTTAAAATTGACCGTGTGGGTATTTACGACAACTTCTTTAACTTGGGAGGAAATTCTCTGTCTGCAACCCAATTAATTTCTCGGTTGCGGGACACTTTTTTGCTGGAGTTATCTCTGTATCTTTTATTTGAATTCCCTACTATAGCTGCTTTGGCTCAGAGTTTTGAAGTGCTACAAGTTACTGTCGAAGACAGTGAAGACCAATATGACGAAGGTATTTTGTAAATGACTACAATTAAATTTTTATCTGACTTAAACAATTTAGGGATCAAAATCTGGATTGAAGATGAGCAGCTACGTTATCGGGCTCCCCAAGGAGTGATGTCATCAGACCTCAAACAAAAGCTGCTAGAGCGAAAATCAGAAATTCTGGCTTTTCTCAAACAAATAAAGACAAATATCCAATCCACCCCTGGGTCTATACTGGCAGTTTCACGGTCAGGTGAGTTGCCCTTATCCTTTGCCCAACAGCGGATGTGGTTTCTCCATCAGTTGGATAGCCAAAACCCTTTTTACAATGAAAGTCTGCAAGTGCAAATTAGCGGAGCGCTGAATATCGCAGCTTTAGAGCAGAGTATTAATGAAATCATTCGCCGTCACGAGAGCTTGCGGACTATTTTTCCCACAGTAGATGGAAAACCTGTACAGCGAATTAGCCCCAGTTTAACAAAAAATTTACCCTTGGTGGATTTGCAAGGGTTGCCACCTGCCGGGGTGCAACAGTTTATTACCCAAGAGGTTCGCCAACCCTTTAACTTAGACGAGGGACCTTTGTCACGATTCATGCTGCTTCTGTGCGAGCCAGAAACCCACATCCTGATTGTGACCATGCACCACATCATCACTGATGGCTGGTCAATGGGAATATTGATGAAAGAGTTATCCACTCTCTATCAAGCCTTTAGTGTGGGTACTGGTTCTCATTTAACAGAGTTGCCCATTCAGTATGCTGATTTTACAGTTTGGCAAAGACAACGCTTGACCGGGGAAATCTGGGAAAATCAACTTAACTATTGGAAGCAACAGTTGGCTGGTGCGACACCTCTGTTAGAACTACCCACAGACAAACCGCGTCCCCCAGTTCAGACTTTCAGGGGTGCTGTCAAGGAATTTCAACTGGACTTGAATTTAACCACGCAACTGAAAACCTTAAGCCGGGAGTCAGGGTCTACCCTGTTTCACACAATACTGGCAGCTTACGTAATTTTACTTTATCGTTACAGCGGTCAAGATGATATTAGTGTCGGCTGCCCGATGGCCAACCGCAACCGCACAGAAATAGAACCATTAATTGGCTTTTTTGTCAATACAGTCGTGCTGCGTAACCAGATCCAGGGGAATCCCAGTTTTTCGGAATTTCTCACTCAAGTTAGGCAAGTCGCTTTAGCGGGTGATGCTCACCAAGATATCCCATTTGAGCAAGTTGTAGATGCACTACAACCAGAACGTTCTCTCAGCTACAGTTCCTTGTTCCAGGTGATGTTTGCTTGGCAGAGTTTTTCGCTGGATACTTTAGAGTTAAGCGATATTAGCCTGACGACCCAAATGGTAGAACGGGAGACATCTGCCTTTGATTTGAATCTGTCGATTTGGGAGACAAAGAAAGGACTAATGGGGAGATGGGAATATAGCAGCGACTTATTTGCAGCAGATACCATTGCAAGGATGACAGGTCATTTTCAGACTTTGTTATCAGGAATTATTGCTCATCCCGACCAATCTATTAGTAAGTTACCCCTGCTGACAGCAAAAGAGCAGGAGCAAATTTTAGTTGCATGGAATCAGACTGAGACTGATTACCCTACAGACAAATGCATCCATGAGTTATTTGAGGAAAGAGTCAAACTTAATCCTGATGCGATCGCCCTTATTTACGACAACCAAGAACTTACCTATCAACAGCTGAACAAAAAAGCTAATCAACTAGCTCATTATTTACAAAGTTTGGGTGTAGGTCCAGAAGTTTTGGTGGGGATTTGTGTAGAGCGATCGCTAGAGATGATTGTCGGAATACTGGCAATTCTAAAAGCGGGTGGGGCTTATGTGCCAATCGACCCAGAGTATCCCCAAGACCGTTTGACTTTCATGTTAGATGATGCTCAGTTATCAGTCTTATTGACTCAAGAAAAACTAGTTAACAAACTACCTGCTCACAAGGCTTGTGTAATTTGCTTAGATACAAACTGGAATATCATCAATCAACAAACAGAAGAGAACCTCAATACTAGCATTAAAGCTGATAACTTAGCTTATGTAATGTACACATCTGGTTCTACAGGTCAACCCAAAGGTGTTAGCATTGTCCATCAAGGTGTAGTTCGATTAGTCACACAAACTGACTATGTGAGCTTTTCTGCTAAAGAAGTATTTCTACAAGTTGCTCCTATCTCCTTCGACGCTGCAACTTTTGAAATTTGGGGTTGCTTACTTAACAGTGGACAACTAGTAATATTTCCCTCCAACACCCCATCTTTAGATGAATTAGGACAAGTTATTGAGCAATACCAAGTTACCACCCTTTGGCTAACGGCGGGTCTATTTCATTTAATGGTAGATGAAAAGATTGATGCCTTAAAACCCTTACGTCAACTGTTAGCAGGTGGTGATATTTTATCTGTTTCCCATGTCCAGAAATTTCTCCAAACTGTAGAGAATTGCCAACTGATTAACGGTTACGGACCAACAGAAAATACAACTTTTACTTGCTGTTATCAAATCCCAACGTCACTCAGTCCAGATGTCTCTGTTCCGATTGGTCGTCCGATTGCTAATACCCAGGTTTATATATTAGATGAAAATCTCCAACCAGTGCCAATCGGGATACCAGGAGAATTGCATATAGGTGGTGCAGGATTAGCACGAGGCTACCTCAACCGTCCCGAATTGACACAAGAGAAATTCATCCCCAATCCTTTTAGCACTGTTCCCGATTCCCGTCTCTACAAAACCGGGGATAAGGCACGCTACTTAAGTGATGGCAATATCGAATACCTGGGACGCATAGACAATCAGGTGAAAATACGCGGCTTCCGCATTGAGTTGGGCGAGATCGAAACAGTCCTGAGCCAACATGCCCATGTCCACTCAGTTGTAGTCATCGCCCGCGAAGATACTCCGGATAATAAACGCCTAGTCGCTTATATCGTGCCGCATCCACAGGTGACACCCACAACCAGCGAACTGCGTCAATTCCTGAAAGCCAAGCTACCAGACTACATGGTACCCAATGCTTTCGTCATCCTAGAAGCCCTACCCCTAACCCCCAATGGCAAAGTAGACCGTCGAAACCTGCCGCTACCTGCAAGGAGTAATGACTTAGACAAATTTGTTGCACCCCGGACTCACACAGAAGAGATTTTGGCAGGTATCTGGAAGGATGTCTTACGACTACAACAAGTAGGCATTTACGACAATTTCTTTGAATTGGGGGGAGACTCGATCATTGCTATCCAAATTATTGCCCGCGCTAACCAAGCAGGTTTAAAAGTCACCACCAAACAGCTATTTCAACACCAAACTGTTGCCGATTTAGCTGCTGTCGCAGGTATAGCAAGCAACCTCAAAGCCGAACAAGGTTTAGTCACAGGAGAGGTTCCTCTCACCCCAATTCAGCATTGGTTTTTCGAGCAGAATTGGCTGGAACCTCATCACTTCAATCAAGCGGTGCTGCTGAAAGTGCCACCAGACTTGAAACCTGAGCTATTAAGGCAAGTTGTAGAAAAATTACTGGTGCATCATGATGCCCTCCGCTTGCGGTTTGTCCAGGATGGAGACAAGTGGCAGCAAATTAATGCTCTTGAGCAAAATACCGTAAATTTGGAAGTTGTAAATTTGTCAGAACTTCCTGAGGAGGAGCAGCAAACGACCATAGAAGCAACAGCAGCTCGTGAACAAATGAGCTTAAACCTTTCATCTGGGATGCTGATCCGATTAGTTTTGTTCCGGAAGGGTAATTCTTCTCCAGGTCGTTTGTTGGTTGTTATCCATCACTTAGCGGTGGATGGTGTTTCTTGGCGGATTCTACTGGAAGATTTATCAACAGTTTATGAGCAACTGGACTCTGTTGAAGCGATAAAACTACCTGCCAAAACGACTTCCTTTAAAGATTGGGCAATCAGGCTACAAGATTATGGGCTAGAGCCTGCACTAACGGGTGAATTAGACTACTGGCTGGCTCAGTCTAGGTTTAATTTTGCTCCTCTACCAGTGGATTATTCTCCAGACAACAAGTTCAACACCGTTGCCTCAAGTCGAATAGTTTCAGTATCTCTGAGTGTCGAACAAACTCGCGCTCTGCTTGTCGAAGTGCCCTCAGTATACAACACCCAAATTAATGATGTCCTGCTTGCGGCATTAGTGCAAAGCTTTACCCGGTGGACAGGAACTAATTACTTGCTAGTTGACTTAGAAGGACACGGACGGGAGGAACTATTTGAGGATGCAGACTTGTCACGCACAGTGGGTTGGTTTACCAGTATTTTTCCCGTTTTGTTAAAGTCTGAACAAGTTGAGAATCCCAAAGAAACCCTCAAGTCAGTCAAAGAGCAATTGCGATGTATCCCTAACAAGGGGATCGGATATGGAATCTTGCGATATCTGAGTCAGCCAGAGATTCGCAAGCAACTGCAAGCAATTCCCCAAGCCGAGGTGAGTTTTAACTACTTGGGTCAATTCGATGGCATGGGTTCTTCTCTTTTGCTGTGGGGTTTTGCCCCTGAGTCTAGTGGAGCAATTCACAGCCCTTTGGGAATTCGCAGCCATTTGTTAGAAGTAGATGGATTAGTAGTCAACAACAGACTGCAACTGGATTGGAGGTATAGCGAGAATTTTCATCAACGGTCTACAGTTGAGGGTTTAGCTCAGGGTTTTATAGAGGTATTACAAGCCTTGATAGACCACTGTCAGTCATCGGAAGCGGGTGGTTATACACCTTCAGATTTTCCGGAAGCTGACTTGAACCAGGATGAGCTTGATGCACTCCTGTCAATTATGGATTAATGAAGGAAGAAGGAAGAAGGAAGAAGGAAGAAGAGAAAGATATTTTTCCATCCCTTCGCACACTTCCAATTATACTTGGGCTTCTATTTTTTGAAGAGTTGATACTAAAATTCTCTGTAATTCATCAACTTCCCTGATAACAGGAGTAAACAATTCTGGACTTGCTAAACCAACTTCCTTCGCAATATATAACTGAGTATCTAATTCTCTTAAAGATCCCAGAGATATGTGGATAAATTGTTCTCGATGACTACTCATAATTGATGGAATAACTTTGAAGAATCAAGTAATAATTATTGTCCCATATTCCTTCTTCCTTCTTCCTTCTTCCTTCTTCCTTCATTTAAAAAACAATGACTCTTGCCGTACCAACAAACAAAAGCAAAAATATTGAATCTATTTATCCCCTTTCTCCTATGCAGGAGGGGATGCTCTTTCATACTCTTTACGAACCAGAATCCAGGGTTTACTTCACACAGATGAAGTATATTCTGCATGGGAATTTGGATATTTTCGCCTTTGAGCAGGCTTGGCAACAAGTGGTGGATCGACACCCAATTTTGCGGACTATTTTTGTCTGGCAGAACGGTAAAAAGACACTCCAGGTGGTACTAAAAAAAGTAAATTTGCCTTGGACTAACTTAGACTGGCGATCGCTATCCCCAATTGAACAGGAACAGCAACTAGAAGTTTTGTTGCAGGAGGATAGAAACAACGACTTTGTACTTGACAAAGCGCCCCTGATGCGATGCACTTTAATTCAGCTAGCCGAAGCGACGTACAAATTTGTCTGGAGTTCTCATCACTTGCTGACAGATGGCTGGTGTATGCCGATCATTTTTAAAGAAGTGTTTGCCTTTTACGAGGCCAGCATAGAAGGCAAAGATTTATATTTGCCTCTACCCCGCCCTTACAAAGACTATATTACTTGGTTGCAGCAGCAAGATGCTACTAAAGCTGCAGCCTATTGGCAAAAAGCTCTCCAGGGATTTGCCGCTCCAACTCCCTTAGTGGTCGATTGTACCGCAAAGCAACAGTCGGAAATTAAAAAGACTTTTGACCAACAGCGCTTACAGTTATCATCGACAGCTACCACCGCTCTCAAATCTTTAGCCCAAAAACATCGTTTGACAGTTTCCACCTTGGTGCAGGGGGCTTGGGGGCTGCTACTAAGTCGTTACAGTGGTGAGTCTGACGTGATTTTTGGGGCTACTGTGTCTGGTCGTCCTCCCTCGTTGTCTGGGGTAGAATCGATGATCGGACTGTTTATTAATACCTTGCCCGTGCGGGTAAAAGTATCTGAAGAAACGGAACTAGTGCCTTGGCTTGCGGAATTACAACAGCAGCAGGTGGAGCGGGATGAGTATGCCTACAGTTCACTAGTGGAGATTCAGCGCTCCAGTGAAGTACCTCCAGGAAGCTGCTTATTTGATAGTCTCCTAGTATTTGAGAACTACCCCTCTGCTGATTCTTTGCATAACAGCATCCGGATTGATGATTTTCAAGGATCTGAACGCACAAATTACCCTTTAACAATACTAGTAATACCCAATGAGGAATTATTGGTGCGATTTGTATACGATCGCGATCGCTTCGACGCAGACACGATTACTAGGATGGCTGGTCATTTCCAAACGTTGCTCTTGGGAATCGTTGATAATCCTCAGCAAAAACTTAGCAAGTTGCCCTTGCTCACTGATTTCGAGAAAAATCGGTTATTAGTAGAGTGGAACGACACTCGGGTAGATTATCCAGAAAAATGTATCTATCAGTTGTTTGAAGAACAGGTAGCCAAGACACCGGATGCAGTAGCAGTGGTGTTTGGCTCTGAAAAACTGACCTACCAAGAGTTAAATAGTCGAGCCAATCAATTGGCACATCATTTACAAACCTTGGGTGTGGGTCCAGAGGTTTTGGTGGGGATTTGTGTAGAGCGATCGCTAGACATGATTGTCGGAATACTGGCCATCCTGAAAGCGGGTGGTGCTTATGTGCCGTTAGATCCAGCCTATCCTCAAGAGCGATTGGCTTATATGTTGAGTAATGCGACTGTTTCGGTGCTACTAACTCAGCAGAAATTAGTCGAGCAATTGCCCAACTGCGAACAGGTAGTGTGCTTGGATACAGATTCTGAAATCATCTCTGCCCAAATTAAGGATAATCTGCTTGTCGGAGTGAAACCAGAGAACTTAGCTTATGTAATTTATACTTCTGGTTCTACGGGTAAGCCAAAAGGAGTAGCCATGAGTAACCGTTCTCTGGTCAACCTATTACTTTGGCAAATGGAAAATTCTCAGGTTTCCATTGAGGGAAAAACCCTGCAATTTGCCCCTATAAGTTTTGATGTTTCTTTTCAAGAAATCTTCTCTACCTGGTGTTCTGGTGGCACATTGGTGTTAATTTCTGAAGATGTGCGACGAGATGCTAGAGCGTTATTAAGGTTGCTGACAGAAACAGGAGTAGAAAGAATATTCCTCCCCTTTGTTGCCTTACAGCAGTTAGCTGAGGTTGCTACAAGTTTTGAATTGTTTCCAACTACTCTTTGCGAAATTATCACCGCAGGGGAACAGTTGCAGATGACAACCAGCCTGACCAACTTTTTGACCAGACTCCCTGATTGCAGACTGGAAAATCAATATGGACCATCAGAAAGCCATGTGGTCACAGCTTTTACCTTAAAGGGTTCTGCAAACAGTTGGTCAGCACTTCCTCCCATCGGTCGTCCCATTGCTAATACACAAATCTATATTCTCGACCTTCAGGGTCAACCTGTACCGATTGGGGTTCCTGGAGAACTACATATTGGTGGTCTTGGTTTAGCCAGAGAATATCTCAACCGTCCAGAATTGACGGCCCAGAAGTTTATTCTCAGTCCCTTTGACAAGTCAAATTCAGCTTGTCTATACAAAACTGGCGATCAGGCACGTTATTTACCTGACGGTAATATCGAATTTCTCGGTCGCATTGATAATCAAGTCAAAATTCGCGGCTTTCGGATCGAACTTGGGGAAATTGAAACTACACTCACCGCACAACCTCAAGTAAAAGAAGCAGTAGTTATAGTCAGAGAAGACATCCCAGGCAAAAAGCGCCTAGTCGCTTATATTGTACAGACGCATATAACGTCACCATCCTCCATTCAAAATCAATTGCGGAACTTCCTGAAACATCAGCTACCAGACTACATGGTGCCTAGTGCCTTTATGTTACTAGATGCTCTACCTCTGACCCCCAGTGGTAAGGTAGACCGCCGTGCCCTACCTGCTCCTTGTGTGATTAATGACACGGAAACCTTTGTTACAGCCAGCACCCCTACCGAAGAGGCGATCGCAACTATTTGGGGTGATGTTTTAGGACTAAAACAAGTAGGCATTCACGACAACTTCTTTGAACTAGGCGGACATTCGCTACTTGCCACCCAAGTGATTTCTCGGTTGCGGCAGACTTGGAAGATGGAATTGCCCCTACGTCGTTTGTTTGAGAAACCGACTGTAGCGGAATTAGCACAGAGCATCGACAAGATTCTTTCAACAGTACAAAGGCTACAAAGCAACACTTCCAGTCATCTGTTAAACAACCGGGAGGAAATAGAACTGTGAAAAGCATTGAAGATTTGTTGTTAGACCTTTCCCATCTCGATATAAAGCTATGGGTTGATGAACAAAGTCGTTTGCGCTGTAATGCCCCTTCAGGAACATTAATACCAGAGATACGTACACAGCTATCTGAACGCAAAGCAGAAATTATTGACTTTTTGCAACAGGTTAATCTGAACTCTAATTCTAGTTTCGAGTCTATTAGTCCGGTTCTGAGGGACAAAGACCTACCTTTGTCCTTTGCACAAGAGGGATTGTGGTTTCTCTACCAGTTGAATAACAAAGGTAGTAATTACAATATGCCATGTGCGTTGCAAATTACTGGCAGCTTGAATGTAGTAGTGCTAGAGCAAGCTCTGACGGAAATAGTTAGACGGCATGAAATTCTGAGAACTAATTTTCAACAGGTAGAGGCCAAGACTGTACAGGTAATTAACCCAGATACCACCTTTAAACTCAAGGTAATTGATTTAGAGGGCGAACAATTAGTAAATGTCCAAAATTTCATCAATTTAGAGGTAGAAAAACCTTTTGATTTGCATCAAGATGCTTTATTCCAAACTATTCTGTGGCGACTGAATGACCAGTCTTATGTACTGTTGCTAAATATGCATCACATCATCTCTGATGGTTGGTCAACGGGAATTTTGTTGCAAGAATTGTCTACTCTTTATCAAGCTTACCTATCAGAGAATAAGTCACCTTTACCAGAGTTACCCATCCAATATGCTGACTTTGCTTTGTGGCAAAGACAATATTTAAGTCAGGAAGTTAGACAAAAGCAACTGAACTACTGGCAGCAACAGTTAGCGGATGCGCCACCTTTGTTACAATTGCCTACAGACAGAGTACGTCCCCCCGTGCAATCATTCCGGGGTGGGATAAAGGAATTTCAGATTAATGCGGATGTGAGCAAGAGAATTAGAGCCTTAAGTCAAGAGTCAAAGGCAACTTTATTTATGACAATGCTGGCGGCTTTTGTCACTTTGCTCTATCGCTACAGTAATCAGGATGATATTCTTGTTGGTTCTCCTATGGCTAATAGAAACCGTAGAGAAATAGAACCATTAATTGGCTATTTTGTGAATACTGTAGTGCTAAGGACTCAGTTGGTAGGAAATCTCAGTTTTTGGGAAGTACTGAACCGAGTCCGCACAGTAGCAATGGATGCCCATGCTCATCAAGATGTACCTTTTGAGCAGGTAGTAGAAGCGCTACAACCACAACGAAATTTAAGCCATAGTCCTTTGTTTCAGGTGTTGTTTGACTTGCAGCATTCTCTGACGGAGAAGTTGCTATTTCCTGGTTTGGCTTTGACTCCTTTCGGGCTAGAACACACAACGTCAAAATTTGACCTCTCGCTGGTGATAGAAGATACAGGGGATAAATTGATTGGTTGGTGGGAATATAGCAGCGATTTGTTTAGTTTGGAAACCATAACTCGTTTATCAGATAATTTCCAAATTTTGTTAGCAGGAATTGTTGCTAATCCCGAAACACCTATTAATGAATTACCTCTACTTTCAGCAGCTGAACAACAGCAAATTCTAGTTGAGTGGAATGATACTTTTATAGAGTATCCCGACAGCAAATGCATCCATCAGTTATTTGAGGAACAAGTAGCTAGGACACCCCAAGATATAGCAGTTGTCTTTGAAGAAGAAGAATTTACTTACCAACAGCTAAATAGTTGGGCAAACAAAATAGCGCATTATTTACAAAGTCTAGGGGTCAGACCAGAAGTTCTGGTTGCTATTTGTTTAGAGCGCTCTTTGGAAATGGTCATTGGATTGTTGGCAGTTTTAAAAGCTGGTGGTGCTTATTTACCACTCGACCCCAACTATCCCTCTTTGCGCTTGGCACATATGTTGGATGACTCTCAGGTGTCGGTGTTACTGACTCGGGAAACATTGCGGGAATTTTTGCCAGAAAATGGAGCAAAGGTTGTTTGTTTAGATACAGACTTCGAGGACATCTATTCTCAAAGTGAAGATAATCCCGTCAGTGGGGTAAAACCGGAAAACTTAGCCTATGTAATTTATACTTCAGGTTCTACGGGAAAACCGAAGGGTGTGATGATTCCCCATCAAGGTGTGGTCAATCATAGCCAAGCAATGATTGCGGAATATAGTTTAACCTGTGATGACCGAGTGCTGCAATTTGCTTCCTTCAGCTTTGATGTCGCAATCGAAGAACTTTTCCCCACTTTGTTAAGCGGTGCAACTTTGGTAATGCGACCTGCTCAAATGTTTGTCTCTTTTACAGACTTTACCAAATTTATCCTGGAACAAAGGTTGACGGTTGCGAACCTACCAACCCCATATTGGCAGGAGTGGGTTTTGGAACTATCCCAAGGTAAGGCTACCGTACCAAACTGCCTGCGTTTGGTGGTCACGGGTAGCGAGCAAGTGCTACCAGAACGACTGGCTTTGTGGCAGCAATTGGTGGGGGATAGGGTAATGTGGATAAATGCCTATGGTCCAACGGAAGCGACTATCACAGCCACAGTTTATCAACTTGCACCGACTTCAGAAAGCTCTTATATTAATTCAGTGTCCATTGGTCGTCCAATTGCCAACACACAAATTTACATCCTAGACAAAAATCTTCAACCAGTACCCATTGGTGTACCTGGTGAACTACATATTGGTGGTCTTGGTTTAGCCGAACGCTATCTCAACCATCCAGATTTAACTGCTCAAAAATTTATCCCTAATCCCTTTACCCATTTTGGATTGCCGAAATTAGAGCGTCTTTACAAAACTGGTGATCAGGCACGTTATTTACCTGATGGTAACATCGAGTTTCTGGGTCGGATTGACAATCAGGTGAAGATTCGGGGTTTTCGGATTGAACTTGGGGAAATTGAAGCAGTCTTAGCTCAACACCCTGAGGTTCGTGCATCTGCGGTGATTGCTAGAGTTGACCAACCAGGTAACAAGCAACTCGTCGCTTATATTGTCCCCAATGACCAATCTCAAATCCAAAATCAATTACGGGGTTTCCTGAAACAAAAACTGCCCGACTACATGGTGCCTTCTTTTTTTGTAATGTTGGAGGAACTACCTTTAACTCCCAACGGCAAGGTAGACCGTCACGCTCTCCCATCACCATCTGTAATTAATAACTCGAATAAATTTGTAAGTCCCAGTACTTGTACTGAAATAAATGTGTCAGACATATGGAATGATGTTTTAGGAATACAGCAAGTAGGTATTCACGACAACTTCTTTGAACTGGGAGGACATTCCTTACGTGCTAGCCAAGTTATGTCTCGGCTGAGGGAGGCTTTTCAGGTAGAGTTACCCCTGCGCTATTTGTTTGAGGAACCGACGATCGCTGGGTTAGCAGAATTAATTGATACTATAATTCACACAGGAACCTCTGCCAAATTGACCACGAATACAGAGGAGAATTTCCGTAAAGATGCTGTTTTAGATTCAACCATTCAACCTCCAATACCATTTGAGTATGTCAGCCAGCCTAAAAGTATCTTTTTAACTGGAGCCACTGGCTTTGTGGGAGCTTATTTACTCCACGAACTATTAGAGCAAACACAAGCGGATATCTATTGCTTGATACGTTCTTCCAATCTTGAACAAGCAACACAAAAACTACAAAATAAGTTAGAATCCTACGGTTTGTGGAATGTAACTAAAAACAACAGAATTATTCCTGTAGTGGGAGATTTGTCGAAAAAACTTTTGGGTCTTTCTCCATCCCAGTTTCACGATTTAGCTAGTCAAATCGATGTTATTTATCACAACGGTGCATGGATAAATACAATTTATCCTTACTCCGTTCTCAAACCTAGTAATGTTTTAGGAACTCAAGAAATTCTCAGATTAGCGAGCGAAATTAAACTAAAACCCGTACATTATATTTCCACTACCTCCGTTTTTTCTGCCCAAGCTTATTCTCAAACTAAGCTAGTCCCAGAATCAGACCCCCTGGAGAACACCGAAGGTCTTGAAGGTGGCTATTGTCAGAGTAAATGGGTAGCCGAAAAGTTAGTAATGCAAGCACGCGATCGCGGACTTCCGGTTGCCATTTACAGATTAGCGAGAGTGACAGGACACAGCCAAATTGGTGTTTGCAACACAGATGATTTGTTTTGCCGATTGATTAAAGGTTGTATTCAAATGGGAATTGCTCCCAAAATGGATGGTGTCGTAGATAACTTGACTCCCGTAGATTTCGTCAGTCGGGCAATTGTTCATCTATCATACCAAAAAGCATCTTTGGGTAAGGCATTTCACTTGCTCAATCCTCACCCCACCCCGATGAACGACCTGTTTAATTGGATTCGTGCTTTGGGCTATCCCCTAGAGATAGTGGCCTATGAAAAGTGGCTTTTGCAGCTTGTGGCTCAATCAAAAGTGCGTTCAAATAATGTTCTCCAACCGCTGGTACCACTTTATTCTCAACAAACAATGGAATCTACACCAGAACCAAAACTAGACTGGGAGAACACTTGTCAAGGGTTGGCAGGTACGGATATCGTTTTTCCGACCATTGATAAAAAATTACTACACATCTATTTTTCCTATTTAACCAGTAGCGGCTTTTTACCTGCGCTATCAACACGCCAAGTCTCTGGCACAAATTAAGTATTAATTGTATTATTTGACACTTGAAAATTTTTGCAATAATAGTAACATTGTGATCATAATTTACCTCTAAGGAAGGAATTTCCGAAGATTTCCCAAAGGGAGTCGAGATGGTAATAATTTTACCCATGACAACTAAGTAATTTTCATTTTTAATAATGCTAAAAACCCGGTTTCTGTTGCAGGAAAAACCGATAGATATTACCGAGAAGAAACCGGTTTTTTTGTCACAAGTTTTCCTATGCAAGAGGGAGTGCTGATGATTCTCCGTGAAATGAGGCTTTTCATTCTGATTTGGTTTGGACAAATAGTCTCCGTAACTGGCTCAGGATTAACCAACTTTGCCCTTAATATTTGGGTTTATCAAAAAACCGGTTCGGTCACTCAGTTTGCTCTCTTAGTAGTGTGCAACACCCTGCCATTCGTTTTTATCTCCCCCGTGGCTGGAGTCTTGGCAGACCGTTTGAGCCGACGATGGCTGATGATTATCAGTGACTTTTGTGCAGGGTTATGTACCCTGAGTATGGCTTTACTCTATACCAGTGGTCGGCTAGAAATTTGGCATATCTTTCTTGCCACCGCTGTTAGTAGTGCTTGCCTGGGTATCCAGTGGCCTACCTACAATGCCTCTACTACCCTACTGGTGCCAGAGCAACATCTTGGACGTGCCAACGGTATGAACCAGCTTGCCGATGGGTTTGCCCGACTGGTTGCCCCAATTTTAGCAGCTATATTGCTGGGTATTATCCATCTTGAGGGCATTATCTTCATTGACTTCGCAACCATGCTCTTTGCCCAAATTTTTCTGCTAGTACTTTCGTTTCCAGAAGTTAAAGCTCCGGCTATAGACACCCAGTTGGCAAAGGAATCAAAAAAAGCTTCATTCTTACAGGAAGCCTTGGAGGGGTTTACCTACTTGCATCAACGGCCTGGACTACTAGGAGTGCTGTTGTTTGTGGTCATCATCAACTTCCTCGTAGGAGTCTTTGACGTTGTTGCCATACCCTTAGCGTTGTCCTTTGCCTCACTAGTCATTGTCGGCACCATCTTTTCTTTCACTTGTTCTGGTATTGTCTTAGGCGGGGCTGCCATAACTATTTGGGGAAGATGGCAAAGTTACATTAACACCATATTTGTCAGCACGCTTTTTGCTGGAGTATTTATTCTAGGTGCTGGTTTGCGACCTTCCTTATACCTATTCAGTGTTTTTGGCTTTCTCTTTTTCCTGACAGTACCTGCTGTTAACAGTTCCATCCTCGCAATCTTGCAGAAGAAAGTTACTCCCAATGTGCAAGGAAGGGTCTTTGCCTTGCAAGGGGCGATCGCCACTACCAGTTTGTCCCTCGGCTATGCGATCGGTGGTTTCCTAGCCGATCGGGTTTTTGAACCCCTAATGACACCATCAGGACTCCTCGCAGACAGCATTGGACAAATCATTGGTATCGGAGCGGGTCGTGGTATGGGACTCCTATTAATCATCGTTGGATTTCTTGCCATCTTGCTCACCTCAACTGCTTATCTCTATCCTCGTCTGCGGTTGGTGGAAGAGGAATTACCGGATGTTATTCCAGGTGACACTCCTGATACCACGAGTGAGCTTGCCATAAATCAGCTTTCTGGGGCAGCCTAACTCCACGAAGGTTTTGGGTATCAATTTCAGCTAATTCACGAAGAAAGAAGAAAGAAGGAAGAAGGAAGAAGGAAGAAGTACCCACATGAGCACTCATGTGGGATTGAAACAAGGACACTGTTTTTCTTCTCTGCGAGACACTACGTGAACGCGCTACAAAGAACTGGAAAAACATCTTTTTTTTTACTGAGCTTTCAACTTACGAACGCGCATTTTTATTAGCTATTCCTTCTTCCAACTTCGGTCCTTACTTCTTCCTTTATTTGTAACAAATTGAGTCAATCCATGAATCAGACCTTGAACAGCCAGTATGACCTCCTGCCTCGATTCTTCCGAATGGCCAGTATCAGTGCCCTCTCCAATCTTATGGTGCCACTGGCGACTACGCTCAGTGTCATCTTTTTAGGTCATCTGTCAGAAATTCACCATTTAGCCGGGGTTGCTTTAGCTGGAAACCTGATTAACACCCTTTATCTACTGTTAACCTTTTTGCGAATGGGCACTACTGGGGTGACAGCTATGGCTGTAGGACGAGATGACCGTGAGGCTGTGCTGTTGGTGGGACTGCGTAATGGCATCATTGCTTTGGGGCTGGGAATTGCTATTATAATATTGCAATTCCCTTTGAGAGAACTGGGTTTTGCCCTGCTAAATGCTGCACCAGAGGTTAGAGCTTCAGGTATTACCTACTTTAATGCCCAGGTTTGGGGAGCACCTGCTGTTTTGCTCAACTTTGTGCTGATTGGTTGGTTTCTGGGACGGGAACAAAGTAGTGTCGTCTTGCTACTGTCTTTTGTTAGCAATGCTGTAAATATCGCACTTGACTATCTGTTTATTGTCCGGTGGGGCTGGGAAAGTACAGGGGCTGGAATGTCCCAGGCTATTAGCCAGTGTCTGGCTGTACTGGTGGGATTGATTTTTTTGTGCAAAGAAATTCAGTGGCAAGAGTTACGAGCTATAGCTGGACAGATTTGGAATCCCTCAGCTTTTAAATCTATTTTTACCCTGAATGGAGACATCTTTCTCAACAATTTTTTTCTGCTGTTGGCTTTCGTTATATTTAACTACCAAGCCGCAGGGTTGGGGACGATTACCTATGCCGAAAATGCCTTGTTATTGCAGGTATTAGGTTTGTGTACTTATTTTGTTGAAGGAATCGGATTTACCACGGAAACTCTGGTAGGAAACTCCAAAGGTAAAGGCTCTGGGGAGCAGTTATTACCTATAGTTGGCATTGGTGTGGGTACTAGCTTGTTGGTAGGGTTATCTTTTGCCGGAGTCTGTCTGCTATTTCCTTCCTCTGTATTTGGGTTGTTAACTAACCACACAGAAGTCACTGAGAACATTGATTTTTACCTTCCCTGGTTATTGCTCATGCTGATATTTACTTCAGTTTGCTTCAGCTTGGAGGGGTACTTCATCGGTTTAGGGCATGCACATACAGCCCGCAATGTTACTTTAGCTGCCATTGCCGTGGGTTTTGTGCCTGCGGATATAGCCGCCTTACAGTTTCATAGTAACCATTTTTTGTGGTTGACTGTGTGTTTGTTTATGGCAACTAGAATGCTAATGTTTGCGGTAAAGCTACCCAGCACATTTGGCAGTGATATAGGGGAAGGTAGTAACTTGGCTTTGGTTTTTGAAGAAGAATCTGTTAAGCAGGTTAGCCAGGATTAAGGCGTAATTAATTGACTAATTCTTCGTTTTTTTGCCGATCTCAGTCGAAAATTTATTTTTCATTTAGTTCATAAATTTCTAAGACTTTAGGGTGCGCAATGTGGGTATAAGCTAAAATTTTAACAACGTATAGGAGTTACAATGTTTAACAGTAAAGTGTTTTTTCCTTGTGGAGAATACTGGGTATTTGGTTATGGGTACTGGGTACTTGGTTACAACTCAAAAAAGAAAAAATTGGAAGGAGTTCCCTCTCTTCCCAAATTTTGGAAATTCCTCCTGACCCCACAGTCGCTAGTCACCCATAAAAAATCCTAGAGTGTTCAAGATTCCCATCTCAAACAAATTGCTACTATATGCTATTCTTTCACTGGCTCAGTTACCTGTTTATTTGTCCTATATAGTACGCTTTGAGTCCGACCATACGCAAAATAAATTATTAACCCAATCAATAGCCATCCCAACAACCGCAACCAGCTATTCAGCGAAAAACTCAGCATTTGCCCACCTGATATCAATGCCCCCAGTAGGGGAATCCAAGGTGCAAACGGAGTGCGGAACGGTCGATGTAAATCTGGTTGAGTATGACGCAGTACTAGTACCGCGATCACCACGATCAAAAAAGCTAGAAGTGTACCAATAGATACTAATTCTGCCAAAACCTCTAAGGGTAAAACCCCAGCCAAAACCATAGCGATCGCACCTGAGATAATCGTTGCAACATACGGTGTTTTGAACTGGGGATGTACTTGAGTAAATAAAGCAGGTAATAATCCATCTTTGCCCATACTGTAAAGAACTCTCGCTTGGGCCATGAGAGATACCAAAACCACTGAACTTAGACCAGCGATCGCCGCAATTTTGACGACAAGACGAAGCCAAACAAATCTGATTCCCATCGCATTTACGCCAACAGCGATTGGATCGGGAACGTTCAATAGTTTGTAGGGAACAATCCCTGTGAGTACCAGAGCAACACCAATATATAAGATAGTGGAAATCAACAACGAGACCAACATGGCGATGGGAATATCACGTTGCGGTTTGTAGGCTTCCTGGGTTACAGTCGCCAAAGCATCAAAACCTATATAGGCAAAAAAAATGATGCCCGATCCTCTGACAACACCACTCCAGCCAAATACCCCAAATTCTCCGGTGTTTTCTGGAATAAACGGGAGCCAATTTTGAGGGGATATGCAAAAAATCCCAAAACCAATAAACAAAAAGATTGCTACCAGTTTAACAACAACAATTATGTTATTAAACTGGGTGGATTTCCGAATCCCCATGACAAGCAACCCAGTCATCAGCCCTACCAACCCCATTGCTGGCAAATTACAAGGTGCTTGAGATAGCTTTGGTGGCAAGGTAATTCCCACATCATGCAGTAAACTCACCAAATAACCTGACCACCCCACCGACACTGTGGAAGCACTAAGAAGATATTCTAGGGCTAAATCCCAGCCAACAATCCAAGCTAACAATTCCCCTAGGGTCGCATAAGCATAGGTATAGGCACTACCCGCAACCGGAATCAGGGAGGCAAACTCAGCATAACAAAGTCCAACACAGGCACATCCCAATGCAGCCAGCACAAACGATAGCACAATCGACGGTCCTGTATAATTCGCTGCCACTTGACCTGTGATTACAAAAATACCCACCCCAACAATTGAGCCAATTCCTAAGGCAATCAAGGCAAACAAACCAAGCGATCGCTCCAGGGATGGAGTGTTGAACTCTGAAGCATCTTGTTGTAGAAGCTCGACAGATTTCTTGGCAAACAAATTAGAGTCCTTTATTTTAGGGAAAGAAGGAAAGATTAACTAACGCTCAATAATCAATATTTCACTACTTAATTCAGGGTAAATGCAATATCTAATGATTACAATTGCAGACATAATAAATAGACCTGCCTTAAAAGCGAACTTTTAAGACAGGTATAATAAATATTTGTTATGCAAAATCCGATTAAGCCCAATCCCGGTAAACTGAGATTTCGTCAACCCTCATTTCAAAGGGCATTGCTTGCTTATCTGGGGGACAAACGCGGATTTTTGCACTGCTGGTAAATTTATCTAACCATGTTGCCATCGACACCATTTTTTGTAAGACACGCCAGTTAGTAACATCATCTGGACATTCAATTACCAAAGTCATCGCACTCGCATCGGCTGTCACATACCACCGACAATGGGATAGGATATTTTGGATTGTGCGATCGCACGCTTCATAAAAATATTTGCTCACAGAATACTCTAGCTGCTGCCGTAGTATAATATCAGCAGAAGTTGGCTGAATATGAGGCGAATCATCTCCGTCAAATAATTTCTTGTTCATTACCATCTGTTGTTCTCTCCAGTTAGACTCCAATCGCTATTGCATAAAGAACATCTTTATTTGTTTCTAGAAATTCTTGAGTTTCATCATCATAGTAAGCACCAATACCGCTACATTGAATTTCCCAATAATTACTGAACAAATAAACTTTTTGTCCTAAAAAACCAGCTATCTGCATCGCAGTTTGATAATTATGATAAACAAAAGACAAAGAACAGAATTACAGCAATATCTCTAGCAATTGCTCGATTAACACAGAAGTAACCCACCTTCTCGCTAAAATCTCCTGTTTTAACTAAATGGATTCCTTCATATAGCCCAGGTAAAATTGCCTCAACTCTATGGATAATTGATTTGACTCAAAATAATCGGTTCCACAAAGAAAGGGAACCTTCATCCTTAAGCGTCTGATTTTGTTGTCTAGAAATTGAAACGTAATAGCGCAACCTGTAATAAACTTTTTATTCTCAAAATCTAAATCAACATTGAGAGCAAGTTTATCAAAATCAAAGATTAATTGTATATATCTGTCGTGGATAGATGCTGAAGCTGCTATTACTCTGAGGTGATGTCCACTATCTAAAAAGTAGTATCCAATTCCTCGGTTTTTATATTTCCAGCTAGACCTATAATAAACGTTGCTAATCAAAAAAATGAATCAGTTTACACTTTTTGTTGGTATAATATAAGTCTGTAAGCCATCATCAATTAATTTACAAATCAGTATTAGAGAATTATTCGCAATGTTTAAACAATATATTTCATCTATAATGCCTTGTACGCCGTGAATCTAAATATAAACTTATGTCGGATACAGAGTGCCGACGTTCAGGATTTACTCGCAGTAAATAGGAACTATCTTTTTAGAGCTTCTCTAAAAGGAATGGCACTTGTTAAGCAAATAAATGCATCAATAGTGTTTCAGTATTATTATTGACATCTTGCACTTTTTCTAGATTGTCAAGACAAAAATCACTAAGTATTTATCGATTTTCCACCTGCGCTCCTGTCCATCAGTCTTTGAAAATTTCTATTTCATAGCGCTCATTCTTTTTAAGAGGACTATCAGATATTTCTGATGTCTAATTAGTCACTATAAAACTTGTAATTAGTGATTTATACGTATAGGTGCAAGTTATGAGCAAAGCGTAAGCTATTAACGGTCACGAAATAATTAGTAAAACCTTAAGAAAATTATGACAACATAGCTACCCTGATAAAATTGGCTGAGTAATAATAACTAAGTCAGGGTTTGGATATGAAACTAAGCGCTCGTAATGCTGTCAAAGCAACTGTGAAAAAAATTATTCCAGGAGTAGTAAATACGGAGGTAACTTTAGAAGTTGCACCAGGAGTTGAAGTAGTTTCGATTATCACAAAATCCTCCGCAGAAAAGCTCCACCTGACTGTAGGTAAAGAGGCTTATGTCGTGATTAAAGCAACCGATGTCATGATTGCTATTGATTAAAAGCTTTGTTGACGGTTGACTGATGATTGTGAATGGTTAACCGTCAATTATAATTGACGAAGGAAGAAGGAAGAAGGAAGAAGGAAGAGGTTTCAACCTGTGGATTCAAACCCAACTCAAAACGAGCGACCTGTAGACGTCGGGGTATTAAACCCCCACAAGGAAGCGGATAATGGAGACGTTTAATATACTGAATAAAAAATATTTCGAGATTGGCACCTCTGTAGTCTGTAAAAATCCAGAGGAGGAAACGCATAATATCTCGCAAAATACGTAAGGTAGATTTTCGGAGTCTATTCCACGAACTGAAACCGGGGCGAAAACAATACCCTGACTACCGAGAATCAGGGAAGCGATCGGGCAATTTCTGCGTAAGCGCTATTCTATCTACTTTTGATAATAATGGGGTTTTTTAATACCATGCTTAAAAATTCGACGAATTCCATTCCGTAGGGCTGCATCCCCCTGTAAAATCAAGTCTCTGACCCTTTCCTCTGGCCGTCCTCGAAAAGAAGTGACGTGAAAATATTCTTCTTTCTGGGCAGGTTGATCGGAAAAATAGTAATTAGATACGCAACAACGTTGACCTGGATAAGTAACTTTACTAACGGAGTGCAGAGAGGTTTTGTTGGTGACCATAATTACTAGTCGGTTAAATTTACTGTGGATTGTTCTGCATTCTTCCTTTAAGCCTCGATCCCAAATTTCTAGATTTCCACCATACCCCTGTTGCCAATCAGGAGTTACGTAATATAAAAGATTTAAGACACGATATTTATCCCGGTCTTTGTCATGGGAGTTATCTAGATGGGGATTCAAAAAACAGCCCCGTTCCATCAAGCTAACTCCACCCGCATAAAGATATTCGTCGGGAAATAATTTTTGAAATCCTGTAATCTCAGATACTATTTTTACCACTTCAGGGTCTTGGAATGCATAAATAATTTCTGAAAGAATCGGATTATATTTATCTATTTGAATACCTACATATTTATATTCTCGTAAATCTTTTAAAGACAACATTTGTTGCGGATTGGGAAATGCTGTATATATCTCTATCACATCATTTTCATTCAGCAAATCATCGATATAACAACTATTTATTTGATTGGTTGCTATAAACTGTTGGCGTAAAGCTTCTTTAGAATTATCTAATTTTTCGGCGATAATCTGAGCGTACTTGTGTCTTGTACCAGTGTTATTTTGTCTCATATGGGTTAATAAGTAATTTAACTCAATTTATTTAGTATAAAAAATGTAATTTTAGCTTACCAGTCAACGCATTTCATACTCAAATTATACCCAATACCTCTATGTTTAGCCAAAATATCTGTACTTACAAGCACAAATTTAGATGCATTCATCCTAATTAACTGATATACTTAAGTAAATATAAGTATAGTAGGATGTTGAATAAATTACCTACAAAATTGTCGAAAATATTAATTGCAGAAGATTGTATAGATGCGTGGGATGAAGGGATTTTGATTTGCAAAATTCTTCATCCGACTCCAGCTATCGAGGCAAACAGCTATTACTTCGGACATCCAGAATGGGGTAGAAATTATTTTGCAGCTTGTCATCGGGATGAAAAATTTATCGAGCTTTGGCAAGCAGCGATCAATCGTTGGGATAACAAGATAGTTGTTGATATTGGTTGCGGACCGGGTAATATCTATGCATCCCTAAAAGAATATTGTGGAGAACCCAGTCAACTTTTAGGTGTTGATGTTTCGCTAGGTGCCTTAAAAATGGCCCAAGCAATTGGCTATACTCCCGTCTTAGCAGATGCACAGCAACTACCATTTGTTTCTGAATTTGCCGATATTGTTATGCTTAATGCCTGTCTTCACCACTGCGATGATATGGCGAAAGTTTTGGCAGAAGCAGCACGCTTGGTACGTCCTGGGGGGCTTTTAGTTACTGACCATGACCCACAACTCACCGCTTATCAGTTCCGAGGTTTAGGTTTAATGCTATGGCAGGCACGTTTAACACTTTATCGGTTTTTAAAACGAGGTGGGCATTCTACTACAGAGGAGCAATTATGGGGTTTGGCTGCGGAAGTACATCATAAACCAGGTGAGGGTACAACACCTCAAATGTATAATGATGTACTAAAACCGTTGGGATTTACAGTAGAACTATATCCTCACAATCACAAAGTTGGTGCCGCAGCTTTACAGGGTGATTATGGATATTCTTTTTGGCGGTGTCGGATGGCACAGAGACTATCATCTATCAACCCTAATTCAGCAGAAGCGGCACTATCTCTGATGTGTATTGCTCGTAAAAATCAGTAATAATCCGGTAAAGGTTTTTGACGAATTATTGCCTCATATACTTCGATTAACTTTTGTGCTGCAATCTCCCAAGTGTAATTTTGGAGAATAAATTCACGAGCGCGATCGCCCATTGCTTTTGCCTCTTGGGGTTGACTCAAACGTTTAATCAAAGCTTCAGCGATCGCATTGCTATTAATATCCAGAACATCAGCAGCTTTCGCTTGTGCAGCTTCTGAGAAATTACAACCAGTAGTAATCACACATGGTAAACCAGAAGCCATTCCTTCTAGGATAGACATACTAAAACCTTCTGAATAGGAGGGTGCAACATATAAACTAGCTGCGGAGAGTGCAGCATACTTTAGTTCACCAGTCAACATCCCTGTGAAGGTAACTGCCTCTAAACATCCAGATAAAGCAAAATAATCTTGCACTGTTGCCAAAAATCCAATGCTATTAGGCCCAGCAACAATTAAATGCGTCTGTGGAAACTTGCTATGGACTTGAGCAAAAGCAGGTGCGAGTAAATCTAGACCTTTTTTAGGATCGATTCTACCCAGGAACAGAATCAGAGTTTGATTGCGGGTGGCTGGAAATTCCTGATAAAAAACTTCTGAGTTTGCCAAACTAAGGAATTCTTTTCGATGAATTCCATTTGGGACAGTAACAAGATTATTAAATCCCAAAGATTTCATATTGTTCGCTTCCTGCTTGGCAATCACATGAATTGCGCTAGATTTTTCTAGTATTTGCTTTTCGATTAATTTGAAATATAATCGTTTTTTCCATGCCTTGTAAGATAAAGCCCAAGGTTCTAACATCCCGTGTGGTGTCATAACATAGGGAACTCGCTGTAACTGGCAAAGCCAATGAATCAAGGAAACTATCGGCGAAAAAACAGTACTAGTATGAACTACATCATACTCATGAATGTGACGAATTAACCAAATAATTAAACCCCAACTAAAAACAAAATCATTTTTATGCCAACAAGGAAAATATCTCATTCTGTAGAGACTTTCGTCTATCCATTTATTAAGTGAAATCGGAATTTTTTCTAAGTTGTTTGCATCTGTAGTCACCACATCGACATGGATACCCTGATTGGCGATCGCATCTGCAATTCCTTGGACTGCACCAGATATACCACCATAATTAGCCCCGATATAGGGGGTAAAAATTAAAATTTTCACGTGTAGATTCCCTGAAAGATAATTTTTAATGAAAGAATATTCGACACAAAAATAACCCCGTCTGTAACGGGGTTAAAGTTTTTTGTAGGGAGAATTAATATCTCTACATAGTAGAAATTGCTTGAAAAATACCTTCAGCAAAATTTTTCGGACTATAATTAGCAACAATATTTTGACTTAATTCTCCCATTCTATTTCTTGAATTGGAATCAGTCTGATGAAGAGTTAACAAGGCACGAGTAATATCTTGAGTGTTTTCTGGAGTAAACAGCAGGCCGTTTTTACCATCGCAAACAAGTTCATAACTGGCTCCTACTGTACGGCTAGATAGGATTGGTAGTCCAGCAGCACAAGCTTCGTTTAGCACTAAACCCCACGGCTCTTGCAAAGCAGGATGTACAAAGGCATTAGCTAATCCATACCAATCTCCTATTGCCTGGTAAGGGATAAAACCAGGTAAATGAATACAATTTTGTAGTTTGTTTTCTAGTATGAGGTTGCGGATTGCAGGTTCTTCTTCTCCACTACCGCAAATTACTAAATCCCATGCTTGCTCATCTCCAATCTTTTGATGATAGACAGCAAAAGCTTCTACAAGACGATAGACATTTTTGCGTTTAACCAAGCGGGTAACAGCAATAAAATAAGGTTTGGTAGGAATTGCTGGCTGTCTTTGCCTTGCCTTCTCTACATCAAGTCTTGCAGCTTCAGCCTGAATAGCAAAATAATCGTTGTCAACAGCATCGTAACCAGAGAAAATGCGATCGCTCGGGAACCCTAACTCAACCAGGTAGTCACGGTGGAGCTTGCCACCGACAATGGCAGCATCATACTTTTTGACGTAAAGCCAAGATTTGATCTGCTCCTTCCACCATTGCCGTTGGTCGTCATCCCGTTTACTCTCACTCATGAGAATTGTGGGGACACCGTGATTTTGACACCAGGAAAGTGCCGTACGAGATATTGGAAATCCCCACCCTGGGATCGCAACGATACTTGGTTGTAGTTCGTCTAAGTAAGAGGGTAGTAAAGACGCTGGCAGACTAGATTCTTGGGTCCGGGGAGTTGAGTCCGGTGTTGTAGCTATTGGCAACAAGGTTTTCACCGGAAATGTAATTTCTCGCTCTACATCACCCCAAGGATGTTCGCTGGTCTTGTCTGTAATTTGAATTGCACTTAATTTCCAGCCTTTTTCCTGACAGGTTGCACGTACAGCACGCAGTCGTGCAGCGTGATAACCTCCGATATTATAAAAAATGACAACTATGTGCATAACTAGTTACTTTAGGATCGTTAATAGGTTGGTGAAGTAATAAATACGTTGGGACATATCTTGCTTTTATCCTCGAATAAACTTTTTTAATACCCCAACTTTATATAGGTCATCCGTTTTGAGTTGGGGTCTGAATCCATATATATAAACTTCCTTCTTCCTTCTTCCTTCTTCCTTCTTCCCTCATTCAAGTGGTAGAGGTGTTGTACGGTCTAGCATAGTTAGTTTTGGAATAGTAGGTAACTATGCCAATAAAAATCAATTGAAATATTGCCTCTTGCCAAAATCTTGCAATACCATGTGTTAGGGCTAGCATTGAGGGGCTGACTAGTCCCATGTAAAGAAGTCTGCTAAAAATACTTTTTTGATAAACAGCCGATATCCATAAATGTTTAAAAATATATCCAATAAAAGCAAAACTTAGGCATCCTAAGTAATTAAATTCTACAAAAGCATCCCCAATTCCAGTAAATGTTGCACCAGGAGGAGGAATGTAGGCATATCTATCAATAAGTACACCCATATTTTCAGCCCCCCATTTAAATTGTAGAGATTGTTTCAACTCAGGACTTACAATTTGCCCTGGTACAAACTGAAATACAATTGCATCCCACCATGAAGTGCCATATCCATATGAGCCAGTAAATTCAACTGTATCCATAAACAATGCAGCATTTTTCAGTTCTAATACTTCTCCTTTGAGCAAGAAGGTAAATGCTTTCTGAGAAGCGGATAATACTTCTTGCCAATTACCACTAAAAACTAAAGTCCAAAAATCTCCACGTAACTCACCAAAAAGAGGGATGAGAAAAGTCATGCAAACTAAAGCAACAATGACAATTAATCTCGGAGGTATTAATCCATAAATTATCCATAAGGAAAAACCTAGGATAATTAATAATGTCATTGTCGGTTGTCTGCGACCATTGATAATTTGTTGTACTAAATACCAACCACCTATGACTGTCAAAATTAGATTAAAAAAACTAGGTTTTTTTAATAATTTTAAGAGAAAAATACCAAAACCAATATTGAGAACTTGACTAAAAAAGAAATATATAGTTGCTGGGCCAGTCCAAGTACCTACTGTAGTTGTTTGTGGGGGTGTGCGAGAAAGTAAAAAATAAAAAAACCATCCATAAGCCGTCAAACCTATTCCTGCTTTAGTTAGTTTGCGTTGATCGAGCGGAATATTTAATCTTTGGAGCCAGATTCTGTTGGGTTTCATTTGATAGCCAATCAAACAAGCTCCACCACACAAAGACGACATTAATAATACCCTTTCTAAGGCTTCTTTAGTCACGGGACTCGGATGATCGATTAAGGCAAATACTTGAGGCAAAAGAAAAGAAACAAATATCATACCCATGAAGAAAGGATATTGATAAATTCTCTCTACGCTGACTACTCCCCAGATTAATAAACCCAGGCAAATTAAAATAAATAAATTTCTGTATATTTCAATCATAAATTAATATATAGCGTTTCCTAGTCTGCTGACTGATATCTTGCACCTCTAAAAGTTAAGGTCAAAATTGTCACTGCTATTACTCAGGTAAATCGATTCATATTCATACCCGTCATTCTCCTATAAGTCCCTGACGAGTCGCAGAAGTCCATTAAAATGGACTAAAAATCATCTTTGTCATTTAATTAGAATTTCTGATAAATTATTTTCTGATGTTTGCAATATCTGCTTTAAATACTCTTGAGAGTTTTTTCTTATTTCATTATTATATAATGTTGTATATACTTTTCTGAGTTTTTCTGCAATTGCTTCTGAATCTCTTATCGGCACAATAAAACCATCAATACCATCTCGAACAAGAGAACCTGAATTGTAAGTAGTAATAATCGGTACTCCTAAACTTAATGCTTCATAAGTGACCATAGCTGAACCTTCACAAATAGAAGGGAGTACGAATACATCTGCCCACCTGTATAAATCCTTGACTTGAGAGCGGGGTATTCTGCCCAAAAATTCGCAAATACTACTATATTCAGCAATGCGTTCAGATTTAATTTCCAAAGAACCCGCAACTTTACAATCAAAGGGTATTTGTCCTTTTATCTGAGATAGTGCTTCTAGCAAATAAGGAATTCCTTTTCGTAAGCCTACCGATCCTACAAATAGTATTTTTAACTCATCACCTCGTTGCTGTGGGCTTGAAAGCAAATTTTGATAATCAATTGGTTCTTCATCTTTCAAACGACCTAATGAAATTACGGATATTTTATTGGCATTAACTCCTCTTGCTACTAAGGAATCTTTTACAAAACTAGAACCACAAACAATATGGTTTGCTAAATCTTGTTCGTGATGCTCTCGCTCCATCAGTTTTAAATCGGAATTATTAATTTTAAAAGGTGTTAATGACCATCCGATCCATTTTTCTTCTTCTTCTAACAAAAGTTTATAAACCAGGGAATAATCAGCTAGTGTTTGGTCAAGAATACAGCCAATATTTCTATCTTTAGCATATTGAAATAATTCCAAACAGGCACTGTTAAATCCATATATTGTATTAATGTTTCCTATCCCGTGTTGAAGTATTTTATGACAGAACTGTTGCGCTCCCCAGACAAATATTTGTGATACTTCTTCTAAAGAAGATTGTTTTACAGCTTTTATATACTGATATCCAAATATAGGAAACTGAATTATATTTGCATTTTGCAAACTTGCTTCATATCTATCCAAAGCTTTTTTGAAAGAATTTGGTAGATAGGTGTATATTTTGGGGTGACGTAGTAGATTATAAATTGGATTGTTACCCGCATATATATCTGTATAAAATCTATCTAAAATACCCCATTGATGAAATAATGCAGGCTCTTGATAGTGCTTTCTGGCACCGAGTTGCGCTACCAAAACTTTAGTTGAATACATATTATTAATATAAAGAATTTATCAGTTTTTCATATTTTTCACCGACTTGATTGGCAGAGTGTTGCTCAAGATAAGCTGCTCGAACTGTTTCCGGTAAAATAACTTGCTCCTTCAACAGGTTTGCAACTTCTAAGATTGCATGAGCAAAATTTTCGGGAGTTGCAGATTCGACTAACTTGCCAAAGCGTGATTCAAGCAACATCTCTGGAAATGCACCCACATTGCTTGCTACGATTGGACGACCGTATGATAATATCTCTAGTGCAGCAAGAGGTTGTCCTTCTACACGAGAGGTAAAAGCAAATAAATGACAAGATGCGATCGCCTCACTTACCTGACTATTAGGAATACTGCCATGAAAAACAACGAAAGATTTTATACCACGTTTTTCAGCCATTTGTTCTAATTGTCCGCGTAGATGACCATCACCAAATATATGCAAACTTGGCAGTTTTTGTGGAGTTTCAGTAACAGATAGCTGTAAGTATTTTTGCTGAAAACAGGTAAATGATTCGAGTAGTAAAGGTATATTTTTATCTTCTACAAGCCTACCGAGGTAGCCAATTTTTAACCCTGACTCCATAGTTGGTAATGGTTGAATCGGACTCAGATGATGAGACATATATGGGACAAGTTCAATTCTTCCCTTGTAGCCAATTTGACGTAAATCATCTTGAAATGCAGACACTTGAACAAGGATTAAGTCGAATAAATCTAACGTTTCTAAAAGATGGGTTTTCTCTATAATTGTTTCAGGAACTACGGGTTTATAGGGAGTCATGTACACAAACTTAGTGCGATCGCTAATTTGTGATTTGATTTTTTTTAAGATTTTGTTAGAAAATAGTTTTCCGAAAAAGATGACATCGGCGTTTTTAGATTGTTGAATTCCCAATGGTAAAAGTAGCCAATCTGGTGCATTCCACTTACAACCCCATTGCCAAGGACTGCGAATAATTTTTATATTCGATTTTCCCATTTTTTGAATCATGGATGACTTTTGACCCCAGCATACAAGCCGACAATCATATTTTTTAGTTTCTAGATAACAAAGCAAATTCTTACAGAAAGTTTCAATACCACCGATGGGTGCAAATCCCCCAAAGTAAAAGAGTATTTTCATGGTATCTATTTAATTTATATTAGTTTTCATGACAATCAATTTTTCCTTAGATTGCGTTTAAAATTAGCTAAAAAATAAATCAATATCTGAGGTAATCTGATCCGGTTAAACCAAAGAACATATTCCGAAACATTAAACCAATTGCTGTTTTTCAAATAATGAGCAAACCGTGTTCCTCCTGGTTGTCTGTAGAGGGAGTGCCAAGGTTTAACTGAAGTGGTAAAATGAAGAATAAAAGCATCTTGAATTATAATATTTGACTCATAGGGCAGTTTTATTGCAGGCTTGTTAGCTCCAAAAATCTGGACATTCCACTTGGGATCGAGATATTTCCATCTGTTGCCAATGATGGCGTTGATTCCGTCTTGGTCGGGTAGATATACGACATCATGATTTCTCCGGATGTAATCCAATACTTGATGACCTAATGACTCGATACGCCACTGTTTGAGATTTATCACCATTACTCCAGAATTACAGCATAATGTATCTGATGGTAGATTCAATTCTCGGTAAGTATTCTGAACTTCCTTTGAACCATAGGGATAAAGAAAATCTTGAACACCAAGGGCAGGAGAATCACCCAATTTTTCTTTCCAGAGTTCTGCCAGATTCCCTTCAACAACTAAGTCACTATCAAGATAAATCACACGTTCTACTTCGGTGGGTAATAGTTCTGGAAGTAGTAACCGAAAACAAGCTGCTAATGTAAATGAACGAGTGACTTTGACACCTTTTAATGCTGCTACATCTGGTTGTAGCCACTTCAAGTTGACGGGGACTTGACTATTGCTAATAACTCTATCGAGTCTATATTTATTTTGATTGCTAATGCCTCCATCAAGAATGTAAATATCTATCGGATTATTACTGTCAATATTTACTAAAGTCGAATAAAGAGTTACTGCTAGACCCATCACAAAGTTATCATCTGCGGCACAGACAATACTAATTGGATTCCTTTCTAATGTTGGATGTGAAATCTGCATAAAAATTCTCTATTTTTTTGAAACACGCTCAATAAGTTGCAAATATTGGCTTCCAATAACGTCGGTAGCAAAATCTTGCGATCGCGCACATCCTTTTTTTTCTAAAGAGTGCTGTAAATCGGGATTTTCTTTCAACTGCATCATGCATTCTGCTAGTTGTTCCACATTACCATTTTCAAAAGTCATGCCATAACCTTCTAAAACTTCTCCTAAACCTCCTTGCCGTGAACCAATTACAGCTTTTCCACAAGCCATTGCTTCCACAGCTACTAAACCCATCGGTTCTATCCACAAAGAAGGCATAACTACGGCACCAGCAGCATTCATCGCTTTGACTAATGCTTCCCCTCGGAGAAATGGATACCAACGAGTTTGCGATGCTATTCCCAAATTGTTCGCTAATTCCTGCCATTCAATCAAAGCCGGTCCTTTGCCATATAAATCTAAGCTATATACCTTACCCTTGAGTTTACAGATTGCTAAGGCACGCAGCAAAACATCAACTCCTTTTTCGGGATCCATTCTACCAAAAAAGGCAAAGTCATTTTCAATAGTTACATCCGTTAAAACTCTGAAACAAGCTGCTATAGGATTATAAATCACAACACCATTTGGACTCCCAATCTGCTGTTTAATTGCCTGACTAACATAGACATGGCTCGCAGCTAAAGGTAACATCGCACGACTAAAAACCGTTCTGAACCAACTTCGCCAATTTTTGGGGTTGAGTCGAATTAATTCCGGAATATACATTGGATGAATCCAAATTATTGGTTTGCGAGATAAAAGCCAAGGGATTAAATGTTTGAGGCTATAACCTTTAGAAATAATCACATCACTGTTGCTTAGTAAGTATTTCAAAGTTGTTGAATCAGGACAACGAATAACAGGAAAATTAAAAACTTCATCCTGTTCATCTGTTGCTGGTGTATCTGTAACGACAATCACAGAATGTCCCCGTTTCAACCAGTAATTAGCTAAAGTATCGCTAACTTGTGGAATGCCACCAATTACAGGAAAAAACTGACTGGAGTGTAAACAAATTTGCATTATTTAAATTTAATGTGTTGTCTATTTTGTCCAAATATTTAAGAAAATTCATCGAATTCGACAAAGAAACCACTCAGGGACAAGATATTTTAGAGGACCGAAACGACCGCAATTATTAAAACTATTGTTGTGCACTAATTTCCACCAGTTGTGCAAGCGCTGTTCAAAAGGCATGATTGTAAGATGAGATTGAATGACATTATTCATATCAAAATTCCAGCCATGAACACGGGGCATTAAAACATCTGGTTCACTTAAAAATATCTCTTCTACTCTAGTTAATGCTACTGTTGCCTTGGGTAAACTAGCAGCAAGATGATAGACTTTTTCTAAATAAGACTGCCAATTCTCCCCCGTATGTGTATTTTGTATTTTATGTCTTGTTTTTTCGCCAAGATTTAAACGGAATAGCTCATCTTCAACTAAGCGAGATAAAATATTTGTATACTCACTGAGTTCTCTAACCCAAATCAAATTACCTGTAAGCCCAGGCATATCAGCACCCAAAATTTCCGATGCATCAGAGTACGGATAGCGGCTGACTAAAGGTACTCCATAGCTACCTGCTTCTAGTAGGGAGGTTGTTGAGATAAATGGGAAAGAGTCCACGTATATGTCAGCAGCTTGGTAAAAAATTGCTGTATCTTCTCGTTCTGGATAGGATCTGATCCTTCCATTTGTTTGCTCAATTGCAGCAGACCAATCTTCTCGATTACCTGAACCTATTACTATTAAAATAGCCTCTTGATGTTTTTGAAGTAAAGGAACATGAGCATCTGCATAGCTGATACCATTAATAGTTTTATACTTTAAAGACCTAGCAATTGAAAGTAATACAACAGTGTCTTCTGAAATCCCCAGTTTTTGCTTTGCTTCTGAACGAGAAAATTCTCTTCGAGTTTGTTCTAAAATAGTTGGAAGTAATATATTACGTTCTGGTTGAATAGTTCTACGTTTTTGAGCAAGACGCATACCAGATTCCCGCAGATTAACCACTACATCGCTGATGCCTGCTCCTAACCAAAACATATGGTCGGCATGGTCTAAGAAAATAATTGGTGGAGATTGTGCTTGATTGGCAAAAGCAATAATTGGAATTACATCATGGTTGTATATATGTAAAACAACCATATCCGCTGAGTTAGATATTTCCTTTAATCGTTTTGCCCAAGAAATAACACTACCAATTGTTTCATTCAACCAGTATATTTTGCCACCACTGTTTTTTATGGCTTCATCTAAAATTTTTGGTACTTCTTTGCGCGGTTGCCGAGTTAATACTAGAGAGTGTGAACGGGAGCTATCTTGCTCAATCCAACGCCACAGCATTTTAGAAAGCCCTCCGATCGCTTGCACAGAAGTAGCAACGTGAAGGATTTTTTGGGGTTCTGCAAGTGGGTTGGTAGTTATTTTTGAGTTATGGTCAATTGGTATAGTTTTTTTACTAATCTCAAGGAGAATTTGCTCTAGTTCAATACTTACAAAAAGACCGCTATGTTTTAAGGTCGCATAAACCGCAGCCATTTCTCCATAAACGGCAGCGGTTTCGTAATGACCGCGTTTTGCAAAATCCTTGGCTTGTGTAAGAAACTGGGAGAAAACGTGAAAGTTTTCTTGAATACTCAAACAACCTTCTTCTCGCCAACTTGCAAATGTGTCGTTATCTATTGTTTCCATATCTTGATACAAATTACTACTAATTTTTGCCAATATTGTCTTCAGGTTTTGAAATTACTTAACTAGTACTCGACCGCAGTCGCTATGATGGGTATATTTTTCGCAGACGCATTGATATGCGGTGAATAAAGCCTGTGGTTAGGCATCATACCGAATGAGATGGAGTACTAGGATATTAGGTGAAATCATCTCTAATTGCCACGGTATCTTGTAAACAATCTTTTAATTTGTAGCCTTTGTTGATTAGTATTTTATCTATATATATTTTTTTGTAACCTAGGTGGATAAATTCATAAACAATTAATTTAGGTTGAATTTTTTCAAAATCAATTTTATCGATTATTTCTGATTCATAACCTTCAATATCCATAAATAAACAGTCAAAACTGACGAAATTATATTCTGACTGAATATTCTCTATTGTTTTAGTTGGAACTTTTAAGTTAGTAATAAATTTTTCATTTCCCAAGCCAATATGTTTTAAGATATGCTCTTTTTCAAAAGATGCCAGTCCCGATAATGATTCTGAATCCGGTATGAAATTCAAAAATTCCTCATTAAGTGTATAAATTTCTAATTCGCTAGTATTATATGACACTGCACAGTTTTCAAAAATCAGGTTATGTTTACTTTTGTAATTGTTCTTTAACTTTTTAAAAAGGAATGGTAGAGGCTCAACTAGAACACCATGCATATCTCTTCTCAAGATAAATTCACGAAATGGATCGTTAGAAATCCCATCATTTGCACCAATCTGGATGAATGTTAGTTGCTTATGACGATTAAAAAATCGATTTAAGCTTAAATAAAGCTCTGTTTTGTTTCCTAATTTTCGGGATATATTTTTACCTAAATCAAATACTCCAGGCATTCCCTTGAGAAATTTTCTTGGATTTAGATTCATAATTAATGATTGAACCGCAATAGGCGCAAAGGAAGAAAGTAGAACAAAATACCCCCACAATTGAGGGCAGGGGGCTTTGGAGTCGCATTATTCTCAACTCACACCTGACAAGCAGCTTTCAATACCTCAACCACTTGTTCCTGTTCTACTGTGGTCATTTGATGGAACAGTGGCAAAATAATGGCACGATCCTGAGCTTGTTCACTTTCAGTTAAATGTTGACAATTCCCTGGTTTACACAGGCAATCTTGCGGTACAACTCCACAACCCCAAGCCTCTTGTTTATAAGCAGGTTCCCGGTGAGTACACATAATTCCCCGACGTGTCGATACCCCAGCATCTAACATCATCTGCATGACCTGCACTTGATCGGATGTTTCTGGTAATCGCACACAGAAACTTTGCCAATTACTTTTTGCCCAGATTGGTTCTGTCGGTAATTTCAATCCTGGTATATCTACGAGTAATTGCTGGTATGTCTGTGCCAAATAACGACGACGTTCAACAATTTCTGGGAGACGTTTGAGTTGTTCCCGTCCCACTGCTGCTTGGATATCGGTCATGCGATAGTTGTAACCCAACATCGGGTAAGACTCAAATATTACCTGTTTTGCACCATGACGCACGGTGTCAGGAACGCTCATCCCATGTTGTCTATGGAGGCGAAACTGTTTGTCCCATTCAGGATTGTTAGTGGTCAGCATTCCACCGTCACCGGTGGTGATTACTTTGCGGGGGTGGAAGGAAAAACAAGCAATATCTCCATGTGGCTTGCCAATTTTCTCCCATTTACCATCCCAAAGAATTTCACTACCGATCGCACAAGCCGCATCTTCAATTACTGGTAAATTGTGACTGTGGGCAATGTCTAAGATGGTTTTGAGGTCGCAAGGCATCCCGATTTGGTGGACTACTAAAATGGCACGAGTGCGATCGCTAATCACATCCTCAATTAACACCGGGTTGATATTAAACGTCTGCGGTTCAATATCCACAAACACAGGGGTTGCGCCGCAGTAACGGATGCTGTTAGCGGTGGCAATGTAGGAGTGGCTGACGGTAATTACCTCATCTCCTGGTTGCACGCCGACTGCTAATAATGCAAGGTGCAATGCTGTGGTGCAATTAGAAACAGCGCAACCATGCTGTGCCCCTACGTAAGCAGCAAATTCCTGCTCAAAAGCAGCGACTTCCGGCCCTTGAGTTACCCAGCCAGACATAATTGCACGGCTAGCCGCTTCCGCCTCGGCTTCCCCTAAACAGGGTTTGGCAATGGGAATATTTTGTACTTTTTCAGACATTGCTTGTTTCCTTCACCTGCTTTTGAGAACTCCACCAACTAACCAATTTTTCTAAACCGGATTCTAGGGATACTTTTGTTTCAAAGCCGATTAAATTCTTGGCTTTACTCACATCTGCCAATCGGCGTGCTACGGGGTTGACTTTGCGCTCTGGTCCGTATTCCGGCTGTAGGTCTGACCCCATTACTTTTGCTAAACTATACGCTAGGTCATTTAGGCTGCTTTCGACACCACTAGCAACATTAAATACCTCGTCGGTGACATCGGCTTTTGCCGCTAAAATATTGGCTCTGGCAATATCTTCAATATATACAAAGTCCATTGTCTGCTTGCCATCACCGAAAATCAGAGGTGGTTGACCAGCTGCTATGCGATCCATCCACCGAATCAGTACTTCGGTGTAAACGCCGTAAATATCCATACGCGGGCCATAAACATTGAAGTAACGCAATGCTACATAATCCAGTCCGTACATATCGTAGAAACTACGTAGCAAACCTTCATTAAAGGTTTTGGCTGCACCGTAGATGGTACGGTTGTCGTAGGGGTGGTGAGACTCGTTAGTGGGGAATTGCTCCGCCATGCCGTAAATTGAAGCTGAGGAGGCTGCAACCACCTTTTTAACACCTGCATTGACTGCGGCTTCTAAAACGTTGAAAGTACCATCGGCAAGAACTTCTAATGCCAAACGTGGTTCTTGGGCACATTGAGTGATGCGGATTGCTGCTTGATGAAAAACTACATCCACACCAGACGTGATTTCTGCAAGGAGTTGGCGATCGCGTATATCTCCTTCTACAATTGTCAAATTTCCATGCTTTTGAGCCATTGCCAAGTTGTCCAGCCGTCCGCGTGTTAAATTATCTAGGATAATAATTTCAGCGGCTTTCTCTTGAACGAGCAAATCGGCAATATGGGAGCCAACTAGACCGGCACCACCAGTAATTAAAATTCGTTTATTTTGCATTTTCTTGTAGCTTAATAATTATTTCTTCAAGAATTTGAATTCTATTCAGTAACTCTGACATCTGCAAGCCTAAAGTGGTTTTTACAGACTTAATTAAATTCGCTGCCGTAGTTTTTTCTTCTCCTGCAAATTGCACCTCTAAAATTCTTAGGACTCCATCACCTGTTAAAACATCAACATAACCTTCTGTTTTCGATCTGCCGATGACTCGTCCAGCAATACGTCCTACATATGTAGGGGGATTATCTACAGGTTTTGCTTGCCATACGGTTAATTTTTTCCCATCAAGGTAAGTGTAAGCACCAGGAAAAGGAGAGACTAAGCCCCGAATTAAATTCTTGATACTTCTAGTAGAATTAGACCAGTTTATTTCACCGTCTTCAAGAAGGCGAGTACAACCATAAGTGGCTTCAGCGCTATTTTGCGGTAAACCTTGATAGCCATTTAATGCCTTGACAACTGTTTCTCCTAAATGTTGCCGCTGAATTTGATTTAAACTGTCATAGATATCAGCTACTGTATCATCAAAGTGAATCGGAATTATTTGTTGAAATAAAATATTACCTTCATCCAATCCCGGTGCTATTTGATGAATGCTAATTGCTGCACAAGGTTCATCATTAATAATAGCCCAATTGACATTAGCTCGACCGCGATATTGGGGTAAGGGAGAATAATGAACATTGATAAATGCAGTCAGTTCAATCAGCGCTGGTGGCAGAATTTGGTTGTAGGAAGAAACTACCACACAATCTGGTTGAAATTTTAAAATCAGTGATTTAATCTCTTCCTGTGAGGTATCAGAAAATATCGGAATTCCCGCTTGTTGTGCCAAACTGACAACTGGGTCATCAACTGTGTTTACATTTCTCACTATTCCTTGCACGTTGCACTGGGAAATTAAAGATTGCAACGCTGTTAAAGTGGTCGTACCTAGACCAATCAGCAGTACATTCGTCATTAGAGTTTTTGCTTCATTGCCGAAAATAATAAATAATTAACCGCAGTAGCCGCTTCGGCTTCCCGGAGGGTAGAACACAGATGGACGCAGATGAAAAAGAATGAGTGCTTCTTGTTTATTCTTTGAGTTGGGGGTTTAATACCCCGACCTCTACAGGTTGCTCATTTTGATCTGAACCGGCATTGTGCCTTGTCTCGATCCACAGGTCGAAACCTCTTCCTTCTTCCTTCTTCCTTCTTCCTTCATTAAATTACAGCAATTGCACAAATTTCATTTCTGGGTCATTACACTGAAAAGATTTTCGCCAAATTACTTCTGCGGCTTTCAATCCACCTGTTTGTAAGCGAATAATTGGTTCTGGGCCGACTGCTGATGGCAAAATACCCATATGTCCTGGTTTCGGCTCTACTTCCGGCCATAGGGGAATGTTATGGGATAAGAATGCCGAGCGATCGATATCACCCCAGTATTGGGCAACTAAAGCTCCTGACCAATATTTGGCGATCGCTGCCGCATCTAATGCTGATAAGGCTGGTTCTGCTTGGGGTTGTAAAGCCACCAAAATCCCATCGTAGGTTTTGTCTGTGGGTGCTGCAGTGAGAGTGTTAACAGTTTCTACAGTTGCACCTGCCTGCACTAAACCACGTTCGATGAAATCAGAAAACGGGTTATCGCACAACAATAAAATGTTGCTGGTGTAAACTGCAATCCCCGCATCTAGTAGCAGCTTGACCGCCATAATTCCCAGAAACGAAAATACGTCTACAGATGGATGTCGTTCGTTCACACCTACTACGTCAATTTCTCGCTGGCGACAGGCAGCCAAATCGAGATCCTCAAGTCTAAACTCCCATGCTTCATACATTAAGCCAATGACAGCGGTAGGTTTCATCCATCCAATCATTTGGGCATTAATGGGGCGCACATGTCCGCTGTTAGTAATAATATCCGCTTGGGCAAAAATATCTTGTTTTTTTTCAGTGATAAATTCGATAGACTTGCTTACCCCGGCGATACTGGCTAGTTGGAGTGTCTCGGCTTTCACCTGTTCTACAGTGCCATAACGGCTGCTATGGGTGAGAGCAAACACCTTTTCGGCTCCTGACATTGCTGCTAGTACGGGTGTAACCGCATAAGCACCTGTGGCAGCTTCGGTGAGGACGATCGCATTTTGCAATTGCAGATTGCAACGCTCGATAGACTGACGCATCAAGGAGACGAGACGATGGGGGTTTAAACCAGGACGGGTATCGCTCATTAAACTGCCACTCCCTGAAGAATTTTCTGGAGATTTTCGGCAACAGTGCTAACCTGTGCAGCAGTGAGTTCGGGATACATGGGCAGGGAAAGGACTTGTGTAGCTGCTAGTTCTGAGTGGGGAAAATCACCATACTGATATCCCAAATCGGAGTAAGCTATTTGGAGGTGGACTGGGATGGGGTAGTGAATACCTGTTTGAATGCCTTGCTCATTTAGCTCCTGCTGTAGCCGTTCCCGCTGGGTGACTCGCACAGCATAGACATGATAAACGTGACGGTTTTGAGGTAGAGCAGTCGGTATGGTCAGATCGGAGCTTGCTAAAAGTTGACTGTAGTTTGCTGCATGTGTTCTTCTCGCTTCTGTCCACGCTTCGATATAGCGTAACTTCACCCGTAAAATTGCTCCTTGGATACCATCCATCCGATAGTTATAACCCTTGAGGACATGGTGATACCTGCGTTCTTGACCCCAGTCGCGCAACATCCGCATAGTATGGGCATATTCGGGATTGCTAGTTACCGCCATGCCTCCCTCACCGTAAGCACCGAGATTTTTTCCAGGGTAAAAGCTAAAACAGCTAATATCAGCGATACTACCTACTCGCTGCCCTTTATACTCAGCCCCGTGAGCTTGGGCCGCATCTTCTATTACCGTCAAGCCATGACGACGGGCAATCTCCATAATTGGCTCCATATCCGCTGCTTGACCGTACAAATGCACTGGCAGAATGGCTTTAGTTCGTTCAGTTATGGCTTTTTCAATTTGGGTGACATCAATGGTGTAGGAAACCGGGTCAATATCTACGAAAACAGGTGTAGCACCAGTATAAGAGATTGCAGCTACGGTAGCAATAAAAGTGAAAGGGACGGTAATTACCTCGTCACCAGAACCAATGCCGGCGGCTAGCAATGCTAGATGGAGAGCGCTGGTACCTGTATTTAGGGCAATACCTTCTTCTGCATTGCAGTAAGCAGCAAACTCTTTCTCTAGGGCTGTTACTTCATTTCCCAAGATAAATTGGGTACTCTCCAGTACTTTTAGGACAGCAGTATCAATTTCATTTTTAATGCTTAAGTACTGTGCTTTCAGGTCTACAAATGGAATCATGCTGCTACCTTGGCTAAGTTCAACTCAATTAATTCACCCTGCTTTTTCATCGACTGAGTAGCAGCTTCTAAAATCCTCACTACCTGAAGTCCGGCTTCCCCATCCGTAATTGGGCGATCGCCTGTTTTAATGCAATTAATAAAATGCAAGCCTTCTGTCCGCAGTGCTTCTGTCATGTCTAAATGGGGTGCCCACATATCACCTGTCCGGTAGCCAATCAGCATCTGGTAAAGGCTTTCAGTATTGCCGTTGAGGGTAATACCCTTGTCATATATCTTCAACTTTTCGCTAGGTTCCAAATCATCGAAGACGATCATCTTTTGCGAGCCACCAATTAGGGTACGTCGCACTTTCACTGGTGCTAGCCAGTTGACATGGATATGTGCCATCAAGTTGCCTTCAAAGAATAAGGTCAAATAGGCGATATTTTCCGGACCTCCAGGGACATGACTCATCCCTGTCGCCGAAACCGCATAGGGTTGAGATGGCAAAACATAGCTCATAATCGATAAGTCATGTACTGCCAAATCCCAAATCACGTTAACATCGTGCTGGAATAGCCCTAAATTCACACGTACCGAATCATAGTAATAAATATCACCTAGTGCGTTAGTGGAAACTAAGTCTCGCATCTTGCGTACTGCGCCAGTGTAGACAAAGGTGTGATCCACCATCAGCACCAAATTGCGCTTTTGGGCCTCATCTATCAGTCGCATTGCTTGCTCAGAGGAGACAGTCATCGGTTTCTCTACCAATACGTGCTTACCAGCCTGCAATGCAGCCAAAGCCAAGTTGAAGTGAGTAGAAACTGGAGTTGCGATCGCCACAGCATCAATCTTGGGGTCTGAAAATATGTCACGACAATCTGTAGTCAGATTGATTTTGGGATATCTGGTCTGCACCTTTGCCAACAATTCTGGTTTAAAATCGCTGACCATTGTTACCTGAGCTCCAGGGATGTCTGAAAAATTTCTGACTAGGTTTGGACCCCAGTAACCATAGCCAATGACACCAATATTAATCATGTTATTTACCAATGTACTCCAAAGTAATACCGTTATTGCTCTAAATAGCAGGTTACTAAATCAGTTGTAAAAAATAAGATTCCCGACTTCTTTAAGAAGTCGGGAATCTAGGTATCTACCATTTTCACAAGTGTTTTGTTTTGTTGTTTATTTTTCAGTTTTCCTCAAGCTAACCGAATTTTAAATACTTAGTCTATTAGTCCTGATTAGCTTTTCCCTTTTCATATTTATTAAAAGTCGCACCGAGTAAAAAAGTAACTACTGCACCAACCCATAAATTTGATTCGGGAACTGTCTTCGGTGGTTCTTGGACGCTAAATATAGCATAGTTTGCTTGTTCATTACCTTGTGTAAAAATGTCTTGACTCTCTCCTATAAAATTATCCCACCTTGTAATATAACTATCGACTTTGCTGACAAGAAATAGAGTGCCATTGGGGGCAACTACTCCTCGATATGGAAGCAAAGCTGATGGATAGCTATTAACTTTTGTTGGTACAGGTTGTTGGGAGTTCATTAAGGATGCAATGTTGTCAACAGCTTTTTTGGCGATTTGGGAATTATCCCAAAAAGTAGGTCTATTAAAATCGGAACTATTGGGAGAGCCAAATAAGTTCAGAAATGAATCATATTTGAACGTAACATCATAATTGATGCCATCAAGCACTAAGCCCTGAATTTTACTGACATTACCCGGATTCCTGTATATCATTTCCACTGCGGCGGCAGGAGTAGTATTAGCAACAATAGCGGTAATACCAATTAGGCTTGCTAGATAACAAGCTTTTGCTTTAAATGGGTTATTAGCTAAGTAGTATTTAGTAAGCATTCTCACGTTCTTTTTTAAGTGTAGATATACCCTAGCATCGAAAATTAAGCAGGAGTATCTGCTTCTGCCGACTGTATGTAAAGGTCAGCAGCCAAAAATCCTGCTAGCAACACAGCACCAAAAATTCCCATGCTAATACACTGATTCTGCCACAAAGAATAAAAAGTAACGGGTGGGAGCCACGAGTCTTTAGACCGTGGAGGAAAGCCGAAAAGTGGTTTTAACCACCAGTGAATACTAACACGTGTATCCATAACCATCTTTTTTGTGAATAGTTTTGCAGTATTTATAAGAAACATCAAATTTACCCTGTTGGTGACTCAAACTAAAATTCCCTTTAGCTCGTGTTGCAATTCTTCCAACATAATTACCGATATATTTACCAGTTTTAACAACAGCCACTACAATATCTCCTGTTTGAAAACCAAAATGAATCTGTTTATTTGTTCGGTGTCTTGTTGGAAACCCATATTTATCGGTGCCACACATTTGTCTAGTACCGTGCCCTGTAGCTTTTATTAACAGGGGTTTGGTTACTAATACTTTTAATGACTCAATCTCACCTACACAAGCTGCATCAATCCAGTGTGCTTTGGGTAATTCTAAAGCAATCCTGTTGAATTTTGTACGTCCTCCAGAGCCTGTAACTATTGGCAATCCTGTCTTCTTTAGTGCGTTAAATAATGCCCAGCGGGTTGAATTGACAGCCGCAGCATCTTTTAAAGGTCGTTTCGCTTGAGCTAGAACTTTCTTTAAAACTTCGGGTTTTTTAGAGAGAAATTCTTTAATGTATTGTGTGCCTTTTTTCTTGTTGCAAGAATCACAAGCTAAACAAAGGTTTGATATTCTATTACTTCCGCCTTTAGCTTTTGGTTGAATATGTTCTATTTGTAATGGAACGTTTTCAACGTCGCAGTAAGCACACTTTCTATCCCATTTATTCAGGAGATATTCGCGAACTTCATAACCCGCAAGTTCGCCCTGTTGGTATTCGATTCCTGATATTTCGGGGTTTTCGTGTTGCTGCAAATCAAACCTAACCAACTCTTGAGATATCCCTGTGATTGGTGCAAATTTGATTAATTTGTTTACCCAAGTTATAGTGGTTTTTACTCTATGTCCCAAGCTAGGTACTAACCAACCAGCACGACGAGTTCTATTTAAAAACCTAGGTTTGCGATAACGAGTATGTCTACTTCTGCGGCTACCTCTTGAAGCGGAACGTGATTCTAAAGACTTCTTTATTGTCTGTCCTCGGTGGGTAAGTTCAGCCCCAAAAATAACACTTTGCCGTGAAGCTCGCCACGGGGATACGGACAGGTGGCAGACTTCACCTTGAGTTAAAGCAATACCTGTGGTCTTTGAGCCTGGGTCTAACTTAATTTGAATAGGTCTAGTTGGTTCGACTGAGACACTTTTCAAGATTAAAGTAAATGGATATTTTCTGAATATTGCAGCATTGCCAGTTTTTAAGAGTTTTCTAGCGTCAGCGGGATGTATTGGGTTGCACGGTTTTTTGTTGGTATCGATTACAAAGACGAAATTAGACATTTTGGGAAACTCCGTAAACGGGTAATGTTTGCTTCGACAAAGTTAAAGGTCGGTACTATCTTGACGACACTGGCTTAACCCGAATCAGCCTGTTTAATCGCCTAGTTCTAGAGCAGAGGACTAGCACGCATCCTCCGGTAGGTCTTAAACTCTTGCCTTTAACGTAGCTTGCGCTGAGTCTGGTCAGCTATTTCTGAAGGGGAACTTCAAGCAATTGCTAGAAGCCCAGTGTCTTCAGACCTGGGTTGCTGACTTTCTTTTACGGCAAATGCTTGCAGGTCAACAGCCTAATTGCCTACTTGACACAAAGGGAATCACACAAAACTAGAACGAGTCAAACCTACAAAAAAATCCTCACCACCGAAAAACTGGGTGCGACTGCACTGATTTACTTTCTTAACTGCTAGGGAACTTATTTTGACTTTTAAAAACAGACAATAAATTAAGTCACAACTCTAAACTACCTTTCGCTTGATGATTGGCGATGAACCCAGTAAAAATCGAACTTTTATCATGTCAAATTATGAAGTTTTGAGTTTATGTGCCCTATATATAAAAGCAACCGTTCACCCTCCATCACACCTCAACGAGAAATTAACGATTCCACAATATTACAGGGCACAGTGAGTAATTACATATAAACCTTATTTAAAATAAATACCTATTTTTTATATGTAATTTTTATTAGATTACCATGTTTTAGATTTGCTTAGAAGCTTCATCAAAAATTTATATAAGTATGAGTAGCAGCACGATTTTAATAGAGTCTCTGTTGTGGTCTGTATGAAGTTTTTGCTATTAAAGTACTTACGCATTGACAAAGGGATACAATAATGCGTTTATTAATAGGTATATACTATAACACATAACTGCTAACATTTGCTACATAAGAACATAAATAAACTGTAAGACTAAAAAATAGCTAGGATGCAGGCATGACAAGCTTCATAATCCTCAAAACTAATTGGTCATACTTCCATTTATTATGAGTAAATCTAATTAGTTCGGTTACTTTTTTATGCAAGGTTCTATAAAATTGGCGCAAGTTTGGTCATCTTGACTTCATAGGAAAGAAACTATTAAATTTAGATCCAATTGATGTGCTTAATTTTTCGTTATGTAGTTGGAAATTTTCCCGATGGCGGAGTTAAACCTGCTATTTGCTATTAAATATACGTGTAATAGCTTGATTATTCAATCAATATATATAATTAGATATTTCAGTGTATAATATCTGGAAAGTCATTCAAAAACTTAGGTGAAGAATCGTAAAACTCTCAACTTATGTCATAATGGCTTGAGCATCAAAATTGAAAGTTATTTTGTTAGTTTTAGATTAGTACATAATTTAGATATAGACCTCAGCCTTTGGACGGTGATGGTAAAAACTTCTTGTACTTATAAATTTTATATAAATCCTGTTTAACTTGTTATCAAGTATCTATAGATGATGGGGAATAATTTTTCTAAAGCCTCAAGTTCTGCGCAAGATCGCAACTTTGACTCAGCATCTCCTCAATCTGAGCCTTTTGGATGGTCTGAAGGACAAGGAGATGATTGGAGCTTTCGGGAGTTTTTAGGTATTTTACAAAGACGAGCATTCGTCGTGATGGGAGTTGCGAGCTTGGTGATGACGAATTCCGTCATTTCGTTAATGAACCAAAAAACTGAGTATGAAAGCAACTTTCGGCTCTTAGTGGAACCCGTGAATGATGATAGCAAAGCTCTGGATATAGTGAAAGACCAGAACACCACTAAGTCTAGTCTGGACTATGAAAGTCAAATTCAGGTTCTCAAGAGTCCTGAGTTGGTGCAAGATATTATCAAGCACTTACAAAATCTATATCCAGAAATAAATTATACCGCGCTTGTAAATTCTTTAACTATTACTCGCTTAGGTGAGACTAAAATTATCACGGTTAGCTACCGAAATCAGAATCGGGAAAAAGTGACAATAGTTACCAAGCAGATTGCAGATGATTACTTAAAATACAGTTTGGAAAAGCGACAAACCAAGTTAAGTCAGGGGAAGAGTTTTGTTGACGAACAACTGCCATTAATACAGCAACGAGTCGATCGGATTCAAAAGAACTTGCAACTCTTCCGACAGAAGTATGATTTTATTGACCCAGAAACCCAGACACAGCAAATAAATAATCAAGTCAATATATTATCTCAGCAAAGGCTAGGAATTAATCAACAGTTAGCCCAAGCTCGTGACAATTTAGCTAACTTGCAGGGGCAAAATGGGGAACTAGCAGCCCTAAATGATGATGCCAGATATCAGCAATTAATTGTTCGGGTGCGGCAATTGGAAGCTCAGATAGCTGAAGATTCATCTCGTTTCCAAGCGGATAATCCAAGTATTCAAGCATTGAAGGATAAAAGGGACAACTTGCTACCCTTGCTACGTCAAGAAGCACAGCGTTCTATAAATATAAAAGTCGCAACTGCAGCAACTCAACTTCAGGTTCTGGAGGTGCAAAATGGAGAACTTGCCAAAGCCGAACAGAAACTTGAACAAAAGCGTAAGCAGTTACCCGATCTGACACGGCAATATACGGAAATGCAGCGAGGATTGCAGGTTGCAACTGAGAGCTTGAACCGTTTTCTCGCTACCCGTGAAAACCTGCAAATTCAGATAGCCCAGACAGAATTACCTTGGCAGTTAATTCAACTACCAAGCACACCAAAAAGTACTGGATCTTTAGATGCAAAACCTAGCTTGCTGATGGGATTGCTGGGGAGTGTTGCTTTAGGAATTGGCATTGCTGTGCTGATTGAAAAGCTTGACAATACTTACCATACAGCCATTGAACTGAAGGAGAGGATTAAGCTGCCGTTGTTAGGAACTATTCCTTTTGAAAAGCAACTTCAAAGTGAACAAAATCGTCTGATTAAACAAAAAGCTCCCCCAGTGGGAAAGCCGCCAAATTTGTTGCGTCAGGGTATTCCCGATCTAGCAGTTGTACCTCACCAAGATTATAATAGTTACTCTGTGAAATTTGTCGAAGCCTTACGGGTACTTTATACAAACATCCAGTTCCTCAGTTCCGATCGGTCTGTTCGTTCTGTCGTTATCAGTTCGGCAATATCTGGTGACGGCAAATCAACGGTTGCATTCAATTTGGCTCAGATAGCGGCAACAATGGGGCTGCGGGTATTACTGGTAGATGCCGATATGCGACAGCCCCAAATTCACACGCTGTCAAATTTAAATAATTTGTGGGGATTGAGTAATTTAATTTCGACAAACTTGCCATTAAATGACGTCATCAGGCAAATACCTTCTATAAGGCAATTATCAGTGATTACCTCTGGACCAATACCACCCGATCCCACCAAATTACTTTCATCTGCAAAGATGAAATTATTAATGGAAGAGTTTCATAATTCTTTTGATTTGGTAATTTATGATGCTCCCCAATTGGTGGGACTAGCTGATGCTAGCTTGTTGATACCCCATACTAACGGCATTTTACTAGTGGTGAGGATGGATAAAACAGACAGTTCAGTGTTAAAGCGAGCATTGGATAACCTGAAACTTTCCCGGATGAATGTTTTAGGTGTGATTGGCAATGCTCAGAAAAGTAATTAGTTATATCTAATCTGTTTACATTGGAATTATCTTTTTTAACGCAGAGGATCGCAAAGTACAGCGCAGAGTTTAAAAGAGATTTTGATGCATTCAGATACAAACGGAAACGATAATAGAGAAGATTCCAAAACTACATTAATTATCAATAACGCGGACATAAATAGCGCGGACAATTTCCTGAGCTATCATTAAGCATATGTTTTTTACTTTGATGATAAAACAAGGATGACGTTGTTCTAAAGTTATTTCATTACCTGGTGTCAGCCCCATTAATAAAAGTTGTTTGAGAATTTTTTCATCTTCACTTTTACAATAAATTATAATTCCCCGCTCTCCAGGATTGAGTAATTCTAAAGAGCAACCAGTCACATCAAAGGGACTAAACATATAACCTCAAATAATCGTCAATTCATAATTTGTGACAATATATATTTAAACGCAGAAGCACAGGGAGGTTTTTAATAATAAAGAAGTCATAGCTTTTTTAGGGCTAAGACTTCAATCCTAGTTAGCTTCACAAAAAAACGGTAATTTAGACTAGGTAAGGCTCTTGGTGGGTTTTAATTGTGCAATTAGAACGTGGATAGGTAACGCACAATAGAGCGAATCCTTTTGAGATTTGCTCGTCATCTAAAAAGATTTGATCGGATTGATCGACTTCACCTTCAACAATCTTGCCTACACAGCTAGAACAAGAACCAGCATGGCAGGAAAAAGGTAACTCAATACCGCTTTCTTCTGCTGCGTCCAAAATTGTAGTATCTTCGTCAACCTCAATTGTGGTGTCGAGTTCCTGCTTTTTGTTGATTAATCTTACCTGATAGCTAGCCATGTTTTGATTCTCCTCAAAAGTTAGTTATTTTTGGTTGATAGTTGTTAGTTGATAGTTGATAGTTGTTAGTTGATAGTTGATAGTTGATAGTGGTTGTTTCTCAACTAACTACTAACCATGAACCACTAACTACTAACAAAACGCCATTAGCTGCAAGGTACACCCTCAGGGCTGCAATCACCGGCTTTAAATGATTTGCCACAGCCGCAGGTATCAGTTGCATTGGGGTTGCTAAATTTAAAACCACTTTCCATTACCCCATCAATGAAATCGATAACCATGCCTTGCAATAAAGAGGCACTTTTGGCCTCAACATAAATCAGTATCTTGCCTTGTTGGATGACTACATCATCTGGTTGTGGCGAGCTTGTAACATCCATTGCATACTCATAGCCGCTACAGCCACCATCTTTAACAGAAACGCGGATACCTTTAGTTATTGCGTTTGCATCGGGAGCAGAACCGAGCAAAAATGTCCGCAGACGAAATTCTGCTTTTTCTGTCAGAGTAACAGTCATAAAAATCTCCTGATTTGATAGTTGATAGTTGATAGTTGTTAGTTCCTAGTTGTTATTTCTCTACTAACCACTAACCAATAACCAATAACAACTAACCACTAACCACCAACCACTAACAATTAGCTATTTATTACAATTGGTGGTCGGTTCCATTGACTGGGATTGCAAGTATCTCCAAGGTGCGTTGTTACCGCATACTGGACAGGAGCGATCGCGGTAAGAACGACGCTTGGCAAATTCCAGTCGGCTCAGATCGATAGTCAGCAGTTGCGATAACAAAGGCTGATTAAATCCGGTAATTAGCTTGATTGCTTCTAAAGCCGCCAAACATGCTAGCGTTCCAGAAACTGCACCAAGAACTGAAAAACCACGCCGATCCCAATCAGGTTTCTCTGGAAACAAGCAAGACAAACAGGGAGTTACACCAGGAATAATCGTGGTTAAATAAGCCTCCATACCGTCCATCGCCGCTTCCACCATTGGTTTGCGCCACTGCACGCAAGAAGAGTTTAGCAAATCGCGCTCTGTAAAGTTGTGGGCGCAGTCAATAGCCATATCAGCAGATTGCACTAAAGAGTCTACATTTTCCGGGGTGACGTATTCATGAACCGCTTCAATTTCAACATCGGGATTGATAGCTTGAAGAGTTTCTTTTGCCTTGAGTACTCTTGGCTTACCAACCCAATCATCTGTCATCAAAATTTGACGATTCATGTCATCAAGTCTGAGGTCCCCACCCCGGATCAGGATCAGCCGTCCAACGCCTGCTACGGCTAGGATTAGGTCAATGTTGTGGTGCTATAAAAGTTTTACGGTTTTGCTCACATCTTCGCAAACAAAAAGACGGATGGTAAAGTTACCGTCCGTCTTTTTTGTAGTTTAAAAAGATTATTTATTGTTACACTTTGAGGTGCGTTTCCCCTGGAGGGAGATGCGATCTCGATGAAAAATTTGCTGCAATTATTACAATACAAATTAGATGCAAATTTCAGCATAATCGCGCCCGTTTAATTTCATTGATAACACCACAAACTTTGTCGGTCTGTGTCCGAATTTTTGGCCATGAAGTTGAGAGCAAAACAACAATAGCAATCTGGCGATCGCTCAAATTTTGTTGATAGCGCAAATTCCGATCCGTTGTCACAAATATTTGATATCCCTTATCTTCCGCTTTCTTTGAGTAGATCTCCATTCGACAAATTAGACCATCCTTCTTCATAGGCTGTTGTCACCGAATGTTCCGTCAAATATTGTCGCAAAGGTACAGGCGTTCCCCGATCGAAAAGAATTCTCATAATCTACGTCGCGACAGCCAACATATCAAGCTCATAGTTTAGTACAGCCTCGACCTGCGATCGCTGTACAGGCGGAAACCACTCCAAAAAATCTTCTACTGTTGCACCATCACGTAAATTTTCAAACAATGCCGAAACTGGAACTCGCGTCTTCCGAAATACCCAAGCACCACTCAATTTTAATGGTTCTCTTTCTATAGCATCTAGATTTTCCCAATGCCTCATGTACTATACCTCCGTAAGTGAAAACAAACCCAATAATTTGATTGTAAACTAATTTTAAAGCAAGATCCTGACTGTTTAATAGATCGCTGTTTGATGTTGAAGAAATAGACGATTGTTTTTTTGTGGTGAGGGGCGATAGCGCAAGCGCTGACTTGTCAGTTTGCTTTTGGGATGTGGGAGGGCGTAGGCGAAGCCCGTCGTAGACATCGTTTTTATGGGATGTGAGAGGGCGATAGCGCAAGCGCTGACTTATCAGTTCGCTTTTTGGGGGATGTGGGAGGGCGATTGCAAATATCTCATAAAAACTTTTGCGGTTATAATTATTAGCAATCCAGTTAAGTTATATTGGCTGCTATGAATGACGCATTACAATACATCTGTGATTCAGAAGGGCAAACAGTTTCCGTAGTTGTCCCCATTGCCCTTTGGCAAGAAATAATTGCTGAGAGAGAAACTGCTTATCTACTGAGTAGTCCAGCCATGAAAGCAAGATTACTTACAGCTAGAAAACGTCAAGATGGAATTTCTTTAGAAGCAGCCTGTGAAAAACTTGGAATTTGATGCAGATGCTTTTGAGGACTTAGCTTGGTGGATCGAAAGCGATCGTAAAAAAGCGTTAAAAATCATCAAACTAATTCGTGAAGTACAACGTAATCCATTTGAAGGCACAGGACAACCTGAAGCACTAAAACACGATCTATCTGGCTGCTGGTCACGGCGAATCGATCAAGAACATCGTCTGGTTTATGAAGTCCTAGATGATAAAATCAGAATTCTCGCCTGCCGCTTTCACTACTGAAAATCGCTTTTTGGGGTGTGGGAGGGCGATCGCTTTTGGGAGGAAGATCGCTTTTAGGGATGTGGGAGTATGTTAGCGTAGCTTACCGTAGGTATCGCTTGTTGGGGATGTGGGGGGCGATCGCTTTGATTTGAGGTTTTTGGGATAGGCGATAGCGCAAGCGCTGACTTGTCAGTTCGCTTGTTGAGGATATGGGGGAATGGGGGATCATATTTTTAGAGGTATAATGGAACGTAAAATGTAGAGATCCATTACAGAAAACAAAAATGATATCTATCAAGCTAGATCGAGAAACGGAAACCTACCTAGCAGAAATCATTACTCAAGAGAATACTACCTCTGAAGAACTGCTAAAAAAACTAATTTATCAACATTGGCAAACCATAAAACCTCGTCAAACCCTGGCTCAAAGACGAGGAAAACATCCAGAAAACCTATTACAAGATGCTGCTCCTAATTTATCATTACGAGAAAATCGTAAAAAAGACGTTGCAGAACATATTCAAAACCGTCATCAAAAATATCATTAATGAATGATTATCCTCCTATTATTCTTACTGATAGCAGTATTTTATTTGCTTACTACAGCGTGCAGTGTAACTTTAATAGGGAAAAATTAACGTAACCCTTGAGAGATAAACCCAGCCCAATAGTATGGGTGAGCAAATGGTAGAGTCTGTCCAATGGATTTTTTTAATAGTGCTTTATTCTTAACAAAATTTCTTCTAAGTTTGCCCCATTCGTGTTTCTCCATCTGAATTTGTTTGTACTCTAAAGTTTCTGTTGCTAAATATTTTAATTTATCTTTACCTTGTTCGTACTTTTCAGATGCTAGTTCTTGCTCTTGTTTGAGATATTGGTGCATAGCCGGATAGAATCTCTGTTTTAGTTCTTCTCCAGTTAAATTTTTTAGTTGATATTGTGCTTGTTGTAATGCGATGGGGCGATTTAAGCCATCTTTACGTAGTTGATAGTAGATAATGGAAAAGATAGCTGTTGCTAAATCATCTACTTTCCATAAGGTACTAACCACACTTCTTGCACCTGCACATAAGAAACCTGTGGCGATGGTTAAAGGGTCATCGCTCAATTCTGCCATTCCCAAATTGGTTTCGCAGCAGGAAAGAAAAACATCTTCAAGATTGGGAAGGCGCCAACCAGGACTCATAATAGAACCTAAGCTAATTGTTCCGTCTGCCAAGTTTAAGCAAGATTCCATAGGTTTATTTAAACGGGAAGAAGCATGATGGCAAGAATGAAGAACTTGGACTCTTCCTATAAGTTGACGATAGTTTTTTACAGTAGCTTGGGTTTTTCCTTGTAAGCGGTTGGTATCAGGGATATTAAAGATTTGAGCGATTTGTTCTCCTTCGTATTGAGAATAGGGAAGAGAGTTATCTGCATTTTCAATAGTACCGTAGTCAACGGTAGAGATAGGTTCTGTAGAACGTTGGTGGCAAAATTGTAAGACTTGTACGCTGGGAAGAATCCTTAGACGAAAGCGTTCTCCTAGTAGTTCTTGGAAATTATCCTCCATTGTGTCAATAGGAGGTGAGTTAATGGGTAAAGCAGAAAAGGGAATGGAATGTAAGTAAAGGTGGGGAATAATAATTAATTCTTCAATGTTTTGTAAGTAATTTTGGACTAACTCGAATAAATTGAGATTGTCAGCTAATAAAGCTAAATTTTCAGGCATTTGCTTTTTCCATGCTTCAAAATCTTCAACATAGGGAACAAACCAGGAGTTAATAGCAAAGTTGTCTAACTCATTAAAATTGAATTCAGTAGTGTGAAGTTTTACTGTTTTATCTTGAAAAATGACAAAAATTTGTACCTTTGTTCGGGTAGTATAAAAATAAATTAAGGCAGTTTGAGAGTCAGGAATTAATTGACAGATATCATCAAAGGGAATTGGATTAACTTGAATCTGCTCGGATAATATTCGGTCATAAGAGCGAATTTTTTGCCATACCTGTTGTTTCTTAGCTTCTAGTTGCTCTATTTCATTATTGAGAGCATTATAACTGGCTCTAGTAATGCTTCGAGTAGTACTACCAACTAATGCTCCTCTTGTGTTGCCATCATTACTATTGTTAAAGAGACGGTTTTGTTCTTCATCAATACATTTTTGCAAGGTTTCGTATTCTTCAAGATATTTTGCCACTTCTGGTGGAATGTTAGCATCGCTGTAGAGGTCATTACTTGCCATTAAATCTACTAAGCGACGACAGCGAGAACGTTCGGCATATTCTATAGCTTTTTCTATTTGTCCAGTGTTAATAAAGGCTTGAACAATATTTGCATAGACAGAAATTGAATTAGCAATTATTTCTTGACGGCGCGCATCATCGCTTGATATTATACGACTGTTTTCAATAGCTTCAATTGCAGTAGAGTAAGCTTCAATTGCTAATTGCCAATTTCCTTGAGTAAATGCTAGATTACCAAGGTTTTCGGCAGTTGTAAGACATTGGAAAGGATTAGATTGTGGAGTTTCAATAGTTAAAGCTGTTTGGAAATACTCAATTGCCTTCTCAAGATTGTTTTGTCGATTTCCTGCAATTCTTTCACTATAAGCGACACCTAGATTATGTTGTACCATTGCCCACTCGTGTGGAAGATATTCTTCTGAAAATATATTCAATGCTTTAAAGAGTGTAGTAATAGCAATTTCTACATTTTTTTCTTTATTATTTGCGATTCTAGAAATGAAAGCAATTCCTAAGTTAAGATGCAGCATTGCCCACTGTTGAGGGAACTCCTCAAAAGTAAATACCTCAAATGCCTTATGAAAGCAATTAATGGCAGTTTCTAAATTTTCTTCCTTATCACCACTAACTCTGGAAATGAAAGCGGCGCCTAAGCTAAGATAAAGACCTGCCCATTCTTGGGGGTAATCCTCAAAAGTAAACACTTCCAAAGCTTCATTACAACAATTAATGGCAATTTCAAGATTTTTTTCTTTACTACCATTAACTCTAAACATAAAAGCATTACCTAGGTTAAGATAAAGCATTGCCCATTCTTTAGGGAAATCTTCTTTTGTAAGTACTTCCAAAGCTATATATAAACAACCAATGGCAGTTTCCAGATTATCTTTACGATCTCCTTCAATTCTGTAAACATAAGCGGTGCCTCCACTTAGATTAGTCATTGCCCACTCTTGAGGATACTCTTCTTTGGTAAATACACTCAAAGCAGCATTACAACAATTAATAGTAGTTTCGAGATTGTCTTTACGGTCTCCTTCAATTCTGCAAAGATAAGCACCACCTCCATTTAGATTAGTCATTGCCCACTCTTTGGGATATTCTTCTTTTGTAAATACTCTTAAAGCTTCATTGCAACAATTAATGGCAATTTCAAGATTATATTTACGGTCTCCTTTAATTCTGTAAAGATAAGCGGCACCTGCATTTAGATAAGTCATTGCCCAATCTTTAGGATATTCTTCTTTTGTAAATACTCTTAAAGCTTCATTGCAACAATTAATGGCAGTTTCGAGATTGTCTTTACGGTCTGCTTCAATTCTGTAAACATAAGCGGCACCTGCATTTAGATAAGTCATTGCCCAATCTTTAGGATATTCTTCTTTTGTAAATACTCTTAAAGCTTCATTGCAACAATTAATGGTAATTTCAAGATTATCTTTGCGGTCTCCTTCAATTCTGTAAAGATAAGCGGTGCCTAAATTCAGAAGATTTATTGCCCATTCTTCAGGATAACTTTCTTCTGTATGGATTGTTAAAGCATTACTAGAGTGGATGATTGAAGTTTCAATATTATTTTTGCGCTCTCCCGCTATTCTATATAAGTAAGCACAACCCAAACTATGTTGAGTACTAGCCCAATCTTGGGGGAAATCTGTTTCGTTATGTACTCTTAGAGTAGCAGTGTAGTAAGAAATAGCAGCTTCAAGATTTTCCCTTTTATTTGCTGCTATTCTTTTAAGAAAAGCATCACCTAAATTCTTTTGAGTTCTTGCCCATTTTTGAGGAAAATTTTCTTCAGTTCTGACTCTTAAAGCAGCAGTATAATGAGTAATGGCAATTTCAATATTTTCTTGTCTATCTCCTTCTGTTCTTTCTAAATATGTACGACCTAAACTGTTTTGCGTAAGTCCCCACTCTTGAGGAAAACCTGATTCTGTTCTAACTCTTAAAAATTTTTTATAACAACTAATCGCAATTTCAATATTTTCTGTTTTATTATCATATATTCTCTCTCTATACACAAAAGCCAAATTATTTTGAATATCTGCCCAATACTCAGGGAAATCAGTTTCTGTATAAATTTTTAAAGCAGCAGCATAATGAGTAATAGCAATTTCAATATTTTCTTGTCTATCCCCTTCTGTTCTTTCTAAATATGTATAACCTAAATTATTTTGCGTAAATCCCCACTTTTGAGGAAAACCTGATTCTGTTCTAACTCTTAAAGATTTTTTATAACAACTAATCGCAATTTCAATATTTTCTGTTTTATTACCATATATTCTCTCTCTATACACAAAAGCCAAATCATTTTGAATATCTGCCCAATACTCAGGGAAATCAGTTTCTGTATAAATTTTTAAAGCAGCATTAAAGCAAGCAATAGCAGCTTCAATATTTTCGCTTTTCTCTCCTGCTAATCTATTCAAATAAACATTACCTAAATTAGCATTTATTCCTGCCCAATTTTCGGGAGAATTTGATTCGGTTCTAACTCTTAAAGATTTCTTATAGCAACTAATTGCAATTTCAATGTCTTCTCTTTTATTACCAGATATTCTCTCTATATACGCAAAAGCCAAATCATTTTGAATATCTGCCCAATACTCAGGGAAATCAGTTTCTGTATAAATTTTTAAAGCAGCATTAAAGCAAGCAATAGCAGCTTCAATATTTTTGCTTTTCTCTCCTGCTAATCTATCCAAATAAATATTACCCAAATCAATATTTATTCCTGCCCACTTTTCGGGAGAATCGGTTTCTGTAAAGATAGTTAAGAAAATTTGATATGCTGTGATGGCGGTTTCGATATTATTTGCTAAGTTTCCTAATTTAAAATTATAAATATATAAACCAAATGATAAAACATCATAAGCTATGGATTTTTGATATTCTCTTTTTAACTTTGACAGTATTTTGTCTGCCCAAGTTTCCAAGGATTGAAATAATTTAGCATCAATTAAACTTAAATTCTGCTCTAATAATGTATGATTTTGTTCGATTTTATTACCATTGTTAATAGTTAAAAGTATTTCTAAGAGAAAGCTTAGATGCTCTTGGCTCTGTTGAAAACTTTCTAGATACTGTGTTACATATATTTTTTTGACTTGTGCCGTTTGCCAATCAGGACGAATTTCTAAAGCTTTATCAAAATTAGTAATAGCTTCTTTGTGCTGTTTGAAATTAGCTAAAATTGCTCCTCGCTGTGTATAGCTAATATAATCATTTTGGTTTAGTTCTATAGCCTTACTATAACTATCTAAAGACTCTTGATAACGGTGTAAAACAAATAAAGTATAACCACGACTTCTAATAGTTAAAAATTTTTCTGGTAAAATAGCTAAAGCTTTATCATAGCAATCTAAAGCCGACTCAAAACTTTGTAAATTATGTAAAGTAAGACCCTTATTATGCCAAGATTGATGGTCATTTGGCTCAATCTCTAAAGCTTTATCATAACAATCTAAAGCTGAATCGGAATGTTTCAATTCATCAAATGCAATGCCTCTTATTCGCCAATCTTCATAAGTGTGAGGTTCAGCTTGCAAAACGGCTTCAAAATCTGTATTGGCTAATTCAGTTTCTCCTGAGTACTTATATGCCAAGCCACGCCTTACCAGGGCTAATAAATAGTCTGGTTGTAACTGCAAAGAAAGATTAAAATATTCAATTGACTGTTGGTCTTTGTCCAGTCGAAAATAAGTCAAGCCTAAAGCATATTTAATTTGAGGATTATTAGGAGCTAAATTATCTAACTGCTGAAATATTTCTAGAGCTTTTTCGTATTGTCCTCGCTCTAATTGAAGATGTCCTTCTGCTAATAAATTATCTATCGAGTTATTTTGATTCATTCTTTTTTATTAACAATTTAAATTTTTATTGGAATCAAAGCAAACTATAAAGGTGGCAGTTAGGTCAAGTGGGAGATAGTACTCCCTCTCGACTTAACCGTGGGATTTATTTCAAGCTAAGAATGGAAATATATAGCCTTGAGGAAACAGATTGCGTTTTTTATGTTTCTTCATTCTTTTTTACATCCTTATAACCTTCTTTCGCTGTCTTAAAGATTGTTTGGACGGACTTCTTGTCACCCATAATTTCATCAACTGCTACCTTTAAGTTTTCTTCAGTAAACTGGCTTGCATTTTTGGTGTTAAGCAATTTTGAAACTGCTTTCATGTAAATAATCCCTGATGCGATTGTAACTCCGTAAATGGTCGCACTTATTAAAACGGCGCCACCAAGTGAACCAAGTCCTGGTATAAATTTGATTGCACTTCCAATAACCATAGACCCTACGACAGCACCACCCAAGTTGGTTACAATCCCAGTTGCAAGACTTTTTATTAGGTTTTCGGCAAATGGCAACCCAAGTTCGTTGTTAATACGCACATACATTGTCCATATGTTGGTTGCAGCAGCAGCAATATCCGCACCTGGTACAGGGATAAATGCGCTTCCGACAGCAATTCCTGCGTGCAATTTTACTATTCCTGCTAATTTATCTGGAAGATTCTCGTCTGCTACCCGACCTAATGCTTTTGTTAATTCAACCGCTGCTTTTAATAATTGCCCTTGTTCTAGTTTTACTGTGTTCATGGATTCTCCTTCTGGTACTTTGACGGTTATTGTTTAGACTGTTATTTTTGCAATAAGAGAGTAGTGCAAGATATTAAGGTGATTAATTAGCTGTCTTGTGGAGGTCAGCTTTGATTCTTGCTACTGATAAATGTTTCTTTGGCTATGTTGCCAATTTTTTGAGTTGCTACTCCGTCAACTGATGCTCCTATAAGACCACCAACAAAAGGAACAGCACGACCTAAAACAATCGCACCTTTTTCACTAAATTTAGTGATGAGTTTAAATCCAACTCTTTTGTTGATTTCTCCTATTGTCTTTGTAGAAATACCGTTGATGACTGAAGTTGTTAATTTTTTACCGACTTGTATCCCTGACTGCTTGAAAATATCTTTGGCGGAATTTCCAGCTAAACAGGTATAAATCAATATTTTAACTTTATCGTTATTCAATTCGTATCCACCCATATGGGCGATAGCTGCAATCATTCTGATATGAACATACATTACACTGGCGAGATTTGCAGGTATAGCAATTGGTAACGTTAATAGACCACCCAAACCTGTAAGAAAGCCTGATGTTGCTGCTTTGGCGATTTGCCATTTAATTAGAGCGTTGACGTTATCTTCTAAATTACCGCCCTTAACTAGATAGCTTTCAGCCATTTCTGCCGCCGAATCAAAACCAGGTATTCCATTAATGGCTCTTTGGTAGAGCCATTCAAATGTTTTCTCGATAGTTGATTGAGTTAATTCTTCTGCCATAGTAATGATTTAATTAATTAGTCCTAATAATAAGTCGTTTTTTTCAACGTAATTTATGCAGCATCTCCCCAAAATTTTGCTAATTTTTACAATAATTCCTCAGCGAAATCCTTCAATTCAAATTCAATGCTTGAGGCGCCTTGTGTTAAGCTGCTTTCACGCACACTTTCCCTGACGCCGCTCCTTCGATGTCCAAGCTTTAATATTTTTGGGAAATTTTTTCGATAGTCTTTGTAATGTCGGCTTCTGTGGTTTTGAGAGCTTCATAGTAATAAAGGCGAAGCTTTCTGTCTAAATTGTCTTCTTTCAAACTACGGGAGCATCCAGTTTTGGCAGAAATATCTAAATAGCCAGGGCAAACACATTTAATGTTAGTACCGAGTGTGGGCAAATTTCAAGGTAACTAAAAACACTATATTAAAAGCATGGTGTTTGCTCAAC